>JAEEGF011160888.1_pt1 | contig 21132 bp, 17 predicted proteins | sample 9134171 | NCBI WGS metagenome assembly JAEEGF01 (sample SAMN16246542, study PRJNA631951) | gut metagenome | biome: gut microbiome; feature: rumen; material: AP-attached | host: Bos | place: Iran: Karaj | collected 2018-10 | reverse complement strand
GTGCACGGCGCTCAGGCTTTCAATCCGCATCGCAGGCGCGATGGAATAGCGGATCTCGTTGAAGGAAATGATGCCGCAGGCCGAGAAGATCTTGATCTCCTGCAGCGTCTTTCCGCCGTCGTTGCTCTCAAACTGCCGTCCGTCGCCTTCCAGCAGATAAATGTGCGTCTCTTCGCCGGTGATCACGGCAAAGCGGTCCGTATCCCAGTCCTTCACGGCTTCGCCCCAGCTGGTGCCGCAGGGTTCGGAGCACTCTTTACGGACAATGAATCCGACCTGCGTGACGCTCTCCGGAACGTTCACCACGCACTTGACGCCGTAATTCGACGGATGGAATTCATAGCCTCTTCCGTCGGCATCGTCCCACCACATCCAGACGTCGCATTTGCTGTAATCCGCGGTGTCCGAATGCCAGTAGATGGACAGCTGGTTCTTTCCGGCTTCTTTCGGGAGTTCGAACTCTTCGATGGGTTCGCCGGTCGTGGGTTCCGTCGGCGGTTCCGTGGGTTTGTCCGTCGGTTTCTCCGTCGGCGCTTCGGTCACCGGCGCGTCTGTCGGAGCTTCCGTCGTATTATCCGGCTTCTTGCAGGCTGAAAGCATCGTCGCCAGAAGCATGAGCAATGCGGCAAAAAATGCCGCATATTTACGGATCGGTCTCATTTTGTTCCTCCTTCTTTGAGAACGGTCAATTGACTGTGTTTCCTATGTGGTTCATGGCCCTGAAAGGCCGCTTGTTCTATCTCATAGAATACCGCTTTTTGGGGGTCTCTTTCAAGACTTTTCCGGCCCTTGCTTCACATTTTCGCTATCCGCCTCACGGAAGCATTTTGTGAATCTGTCCAAAAGTTCTTTTAAGACCTTTGTGACCGGCTTTCTTTGGCCCGAAGCCTCGTCACGCCCCCTGTAAAGAAGCGCAGGCGGATCCTTCGGCACATACCGGAGCGCGCCGCGCATCTCGGTAATGAGATCCGGAAGCCCTTCCGTACGGATCCGGGCATCCGGGAAAAATGTGAACCGAAGGAGCTTTGTGTCTCCGCTGATCTCCGAGATCCCGATCCGGGAAGCCTCCGCACGGATGACTGCAATGGACAAAAGAGAAAGCACCGGCCGCGGAATGTCTCCGAAGCGGTCGACGAGTTCGTCCTGAAGCATTTCGGAATCTTCTTCGGAGCGGATCTGGGAAATGCGCTTATAGATCTCCAGTTTCGCGCCTTCATCCGGAATATAGCTGTCAGGCAGATAGGCGTCCGCCGTGACCTTGATCACCGTGTCGCCCGCGTGCTCCGGTTCTTCCTCCGCCTCCCCTTTTGCGGTCATGACCGCGTCCTTTAGCATACGGACGTACAGGTCGTAGCCCACGAGCGTCATATGGCCGGACTGTGCTTCGCCGAGCACTGCGCCCGCGCCGCGGATCTCCAGATCCTGCTTAGCGATCCGGACGCCGCTGCCGAGTTCCGTAAACTGCCGGATCGCTTCCAGCCGCTTCTGGGCTTCTTCATTCGGCAGGCGGTCCTTCCGGTACATGATGAAGGCATAGGCCTGTCTGCTCGAGCGGCCGACACGCCCCCTGAGCTGGTAAAGCTGGGCAAGCCCGTAGCGTTCGGAGTCATGGATGATAATGGTGTTGACGTTCGGGATGTCGATTCCGGTTTCGATGATCGTGGTCGAGACGAACACGTCGGTCTCTCCGTCGATCAGAGAAAGCATGCGGTCTTCAATCTCGGACTTGGCCATCCGGCCGTGGATATAATCCACGTTGAGATCCGGCAGCATCTCTTTGATCTTTGCCGCGATGTCCGCAATGTCCTGCGCACGGTTATACACGTAATAGACCTGCCCGCCGCGGTTCGTTTCCCGGCGGATCGCCTCGCGAACGATCTCCGGCTCGTACTCCATCACGTAGGTCTGGACAGCCTTGCGGTCTTCGGGCGGCTCCGACAAAAGACTCATGTCACGGATGCCGATCATGGACATGTGGAGCGTCCGGGGAATGGGCGTCGCAGTGAGGGTCAGCGCGTCCACATTTTTCCGGAGCTGTTTGATCTTCTCCTTGTGCCCCACGCCGAAACGCTGCTCTTCATCGATGATGAGAAGTCCGAGGTCTTTGTAGGACACTTCTTTGGAAAGAAGCTTGTGCGTCCCGATGACGATGTCCACCGAGCCGTCCTTCAGGCCGGAAATAGTGTCGCGTACCTCTCCTTGAGAGGAAAAGCGCGACAGCATGCGCACATTGACCGGAAATGGCTGCATACGCTCCCGAAAGGTATTGAAATGCTGCTTTGCGAGAATAGTCGTGGGTACGAGGTAGGCGACCTGCTTGCCGCTCATGACAGCCTTGAAGGCAGCCCGGAGCGCGACCTCGGTCTTGCCGAAGCCGACGTCTCCGCAGATCAGGCGGTCCATGATCTTTTCGGATTCCATGTCGGCTTTGACGTCCTGTATCGCATGGAGCTGATCGTCGGTTTCTTCGAATGGGAAGAGCTCTTCAAACTCTTCCTGCCAGGGCGTGTCCTTTCCGAAACGGAAGCCTTTCTCCACGGAGCGGGCGGCGTACAGGTTCACGAGTTCGTCCGCGACCTCACGGGCCGCGTTTCTCACGCGGTTCTTGGTCTTCTCCCACTCCGGACTGTCAAGCCTTGAGATCTTCGGTGGTCTGGAATCCGAAGACGCGTACTTCTGCACGACGTCCAGGTTCGTGACCGGTATGTATAAGACGCCGGTCCCCGCGTAGGAGATCTTCATGTAATCCCGGGAGACGCCGTCCTGTTCAATGTTGACGATGCCCCGGTAAATGCCGATGCCGTAGTTTTCATGGACGACATAGTCGCCTGAACTGAGTTCCTTGAAGGAACGGAGCCGTTCTCCGGTCTCGGCGCTCTTCTGCCGCCGTTTCTTCTTCTCCGCAGCGCCGAAGACGTCATTTTCCGTGAGGAGCACGAACTTTCGGAGCGGAATGGAGAAGCCGCGGTGCAGGGCGCCGTAGGTCACCAGAAGCGAACCCGGATCCGGCGCCGTTTCATCCGAGAAGTAGGCTCTGAGGCCTTTCTCCCGAAGATCGTCGGCCATACGGCTTGCGCGTGTGCGGCCGGCGGCCAGAAGAACCATTCTGAAATTCAGTTTCTGATAACGGCGGAGGTCTTCGAAGAGACCTTCCGCATTACCGGCGTACGACACGACAGACTGGCAGTCGATGCGGTAGTTGGCCTTGACTTTCGGCACGGCGACTCGGGTGTCCAGACCGGTCAGCGCAAGTGTGCGAGGGGTGTCGAACGATGCCTTAAGCGACCGGATCGGCCGCATGATCCGCTCGTTTTTCTGAAGGACCAGTCCTTTCTCGTAACGGTTTGAAAAACTGTCTTTGAATTCCTGGGCGGTATTCTCCGCCTCTTCCAGGATCCTGGGCGGCTCATCCAGAAACAGCATTAAGTCCTCGGGAAGATACTGCTCCAGCGTATCCGCCTTGTCGTAAAAATAGGGCAGAAAGCGCTCCAGTATGCCATCGAGGTCCAAGTCTTCCGCGGCGTCCCGGATCTGTCCGTAAAGGTCCTGAAGCGAAGCCGCCGCTTCGTAGGATCCGCTTTCTTTCAGTTCTTCCAGCCTTTTTTTGTATTCCTTTTCCAGATTGCGGAGACCCTTGTTCAGCGTCTCTTCGTCCAGCACAAATTCAGACGCCGGGAAGATGTCCACGCTCTTCACGCGGGATGCGCTCAGCTGTGTCGATGCATGGAAGGTCCGTACCGTGTCGATCTCGTCTCCGTAGAGTTCCATACGATACGGGAGGTCGGCCGTCAGATCGAATATGTCCAGGATCCCGCCATGAATGGCAAATGTTCCGCCCTCTTCCACCCGGGCGACGCGCTCGTATCCCATGCGGGACAAAAGATTTGCGGTCTCCTGAAGGTCGATGACATCTCCTTCCGAGAAACGGAGGATCCGCTTCTCAAACTCGGAGAAAGGAACCAGCGCGTTCATCATGCCCTGGGCTGTCGTGACGACGGTTTTCGCCTCGTTCCGAAGAAGCGCGCGGATGGCACGCAGTCTCTCCCGTGCGATCGTGTTGGATTTTGCGTCGGCCTGATAAAACAGAAGGTCCTTGGGCGGAAAGTAGACCGCCGTGCGGTCGAAGAAGCGAAGATCCTCTAAAAGCGCTCTGGCCGAACTTTCCCCTGCCGACACCACAAGACGGGTCTTCTGATCCCCCGCCTTGAAAATGATATATGCTTTCAGAGATTCCGATACGCCGGAGAGCTGTACGGGCCCCTCTCCCTTCCGGAGAAGAGCGTCCGCGTCTTCAAAGGCCGCAAGCCCCTTAAGCGCATCCCGTAGAAGGTCTGTCATTTCTGCCGCGAATTGCGTTTTCCGTTAAAAAGGTTCATCGCGCGTTCTGCGCCTTCTTTGATCAGGACAAGACAGGCTTCCGCCGCGTCTTCATACACATCCTTCATGGCTTTCCGCTCGCCGCTGGTCATGGGTCTCAGGACAAATTCAACGAGATCCATGCCTTCCGGCTGCGGCCCCGTGCCAAGCCGTACCCGGGGGAAGTCCTCCGAACCGAGCTGGGAAATGATGTTTTTCAGGCCGTTGTGTCCGCCGGCAGAGCCGGAAGGGCGGATGCGGATCGCGCCCATTTCCAGATACACATCGTCATAGACGACAAGGATGTGCTCCGGATCTACGCCATAATACCTGGAAAGCGACCGGACCGCTTCACCTGAGAGATTCACGTAGGTCTGCGGTTTTGCAAGGATCACCTTGTTTCCCGCATAGACGCCCATGCCGTGCACGGTCTTGAAACGCCGTGACCTCATCGGGATATCGAGTTTCTTCGACAGCACGTCTATGGTATGAAAACCGACGTTGTGCCGTGTGGTCTCATATTGTCTGCCGGGATTACCGATCCCGACGATCAGCCAGTTTCCGTTCATGTTCATCAATTAAAGATCGAATACAGATCCGCGCCTTCCGGATAGACCACGCCGGGCACCGGAAGCGGCCTTGTGCGGTCAAAGACCACCTTGGGATCAAAGAGGTCGGACAGGATATTTTTCTGCTTCTTCTGGTCTTCCGTATAGAATTTCTCATAGACCATGGTCTTGAACATCAACTGGCCGTCCAGATTCCGGCGGGCCATCCTGAGATATCCGTCGCCGCCTTCCGTGGCGGAAAGCTGCACCCAGTGATGCTTTGAGGAATCGACGTTGCAGTAATAGTCGAAGCCCAGAGATTTCAGGTACATGAAGGCTTCATTTTCCCCGAAATAATTGTAGGTGCGCCAGGAGCCGATGTCCGCGCCGAAAGCGAAAATGATGATGTCTGTGGGGCCGATGATCGGTGAGACCTCTCTCATCCACCATTCCGTATCCCGCTTGAAACGGTCGCCCTGGATCTTGCCGTTCAGCTCATTGCCCGAACTGGTAACGACTGTGGACATGTCCATATGTCCCCAGGTATGGGAGGCGAACTTCCAGCCCTCCGCCTTCATGGCGTCCGCGACTCTCTTCGCTTCCGCCTTGTCGGCCTCCAGATTCACGTTGAGATACTCGTAGGCGCCCGGCCAGTTGGGGTCTCCGGCGCCGTAGGCAATGTCCGAAGTCCGGTAGCCCAGAACTCCGTTATAGCCTGTAAGGGCGATGGTTCCCTTGGCTCCGTGATAGGAGAAATCCGGATGGGCTTCCACAAAGGCGTCCAGAAGCGGCACGACGTCAAATGCGCCATACTCCACAGACTGGACGATGGGCGCGCCATTTTCATCTCGTTTCAGGTTGTTCGCCGCGCCTTCATAAATGGCTTTCTCACAGGTGATCTTTCCGTCTTCGCCGATCACGAGTTTGGTCGCAAAGCCGGTATTGAGCATGTATTCGTAGTAGGAAACGTCGTCCACCGACAGCACGAAAGGTGTCTTTCCCTTCGGCAGATAGATCGGCTGGAAGGTCATCTGGCTTGCGCCGTCCGCGGTCTTTACGATCTTCGCAATGTCGCTTAAATGCACCAGCACATAGCCTTCGTCATACATGATCTCTATGATCTTGTTGAATTCATCGATCGTGGTCATGACGGTGTTATAGTCGGATGCGTTGTAGCTCGACCAGGCGACCGCGTTGTCCGCGACCAGTGTATGGAAGAAAACATGTGTGATGGTGGTATTGTCCGCCCATTTGACCAGTTTGGTCTTCTGCGCGGCGCACTCATTGATGAAGACGCTCAAAGCAAGGTCGGACGTATAATCCGGCACCTGCTCTTTGATATAGGCGACCGCGCCGTCATAGTCATACATGGCGGCGAGGATCTTCGCGTGCTGAAGGACTTCGTCGTTCTTGCTCGGAATGTCCTGCGATGAAGCTTCGTCGGACTGACTGGTCGAGACCGAGGGCACGTCCGGGCCCTTTTCCGGCTTCACCAGAAGGTAAATGAGAAGCCCCACGACGCCCAGAAGCACGAGGCACAGAAGCACCGCAAACACGATGCGCAGCCCCTTCTGCTTATTCTTCTTCCTTCTTCTGTCATTTCTATCGTAATAGTCTTTCATTCCAAGCCTCTCCGGAAAAAGCCCTCCGGCTCTCTCCTCCCGTGCCAACCACATAATTCAACACCTATATCATAGCCCCTCCCACCCAAAAACGCAACATTCACTTCACTCCCGCCACAGCCCGCCCGCCCGGCCGGCTGCCCGCCGGGGTGGTGGACCTCCGGGGTGGCGGACCTCAAGGCCGGACCCTCTCTTCTCACTAGTCACTTCGTTTCCTGAATTTCCAAAGAACTCCGACTCATGACCTGCACGCTGAAACTGCCGCAACTCGCGGCCAGGCATGACCAGTTTTTTTGCATGGTCGTATCTCTCCGCATGCCTGGCCGCTCAAACAGCTGGCAGTTTCAGGCAGGTCTATTCGTCAGAGCTCAGGAAATTCTAGGAAACTCGCTGAATCGTTCGCCGAGAGGGTCCGGCCCTTTTGGTCCGCCTTCCGAAACCTCCGGGCGCGCGCCTCGGCGGCACGGGGGCTCGAGGACGGAAAGCCATATCTATAGCGAACGACTTAGCGCGCCACCCGAAGTCCCCGGATCCTGGCGCATAGAGTTCCCTGAAACCGCCATCTGTCTGAGCGGACGGACACGGTAACGTGGACGGAAGCGAGTTTTGGCGGTTTCAGTCGGTAACTCATGCGAAAGGATACGTTGGAACTTCGAGGGGGCGACGCGACTAGTGAGCGATGATATGGCTTTTCGGAAGAAGAGCCCCGGCGTGCCGGCGGGGCGTCGTATTCCGTGCCGGGCGGGTGGACATGAAAGAGGCTGCTGTACCGCCCGGGCGGGCGGTATAGCAGCCTCTTCACATCACACCGTTGTTATGCGTCGAAATTCAAGTCTCTTCCGGTGTCTCGCTGAACTTCCGGAGAATCAGCTCCTGCAGGAGCAGTCTGGTCTCCGGCCGGATGGGGTGGGCAATGTCCCGGAACTGTCCGTCCGCGTTCTTCCTGGAAGGCATCGCGATAAACAGACCCGTCTCGCCCTGCACGACTTTGATGTCGTGAACAACAAATTCGTCATCGATCGTGATAGACGCGACCCCGCGAATCTTGCCGTCGGACTCCACCCTGCGCACTCTGCCGTCAGTGATGTTCATTTGTCAAGTTTCCTTTCTTTGCTGCACCCGTCAGACGGTGAAGCGATCGTTGGGCTCCACGACGACCCGGATGTCATTCGGATCCCCGATGTAGCTGGAATTCGCGTAGATCGTATTATGACTTTCCACGATGCAGTTTTCGATCACCGAATTATCCCCGATATACACGTCATTCAGGATAATGGAGTTCTTGATCACGGCGCGGTCACCAATGTAAGACTTCTTGAACAGAACGGAATTCTCAACCGTTCCGTTGATGATGGTGCCGCTCGCAACCAGGGAGTTGCGGACGCTGCAGCCGGGATTGTATTTGGCCGGCGGGAAGTCGTTCGCTTTGGTCATCACAAAATGGGTGTCCTTGAAGAAATACTCGCGTATCTCCGGATTCAGGAAATCCATATTGGTGCGGAAATAAGAATAGGCTGAAGCGATGTTGGACCAGTAGTGCGGATGCTGATAGCAGTAGATCCGCTTCAGATTTCTGTAGCGGATAATGATATCGCGTACAAAGTCGTAACGCTCCTCATCCTCGCAGGTCTCCAGAAGCTCCATCAGAAGACGTCTTCTGATGACATAGATGCCGCAGTTCACTTCACGGGTCGTCTCTTCCAGCGGTTTCTCCTCAAAGTTCAGGAGACGGCCGTCCGCATCCTTCGAAACCTGTCCGAAGCGAAGCGAATCTTCCCAGGGCTGCAGTTTCGCGGTCACCATGGTAATGTCCGCGCCCTTCTGGATATGGTAGTCCAGGACTTTGTTGTAGTCCAGATGATAGATGCCGTCGCCGGAGGCGATGATCACGTAAGGCTCATGGCTGTTGCGAAGGAAATCGATATTCTGCCAGATCGAGTCGATGGTGCCTCTGTACCAGTCGGAATTCTCCGGCGTGATCGTCGGATGATAGACGAACAGGCCGCCCATTTTCCGGCCGAAATCCCACCACTTGGAAGAATTCAGGTGCTCGGCAAGAGAGCGTGTGTTGTACTGCATGATCACCGCAACCTTCTGGATGCGCGAATATGCCATATTGGAGAGCACATAGTCGATTGCCCTGTAAGCACCGCACATAGGCATTGCAGCCGTCGCACGCTTTCTGGTCAGATCCTTCATGCGTTTGTTGTTGCCGCCCGCCAGTATGATTCCGATTGCCTTCATAAGCCTTCACCCGCCTTGACAATGGCGCCGCCTGCCGCGAGGCAGCCCTTCTCGTAGTCTTCCGCTGTCGTTTCACCCAGGATCGCTGTGTTCCGTCCGACTTTCATGCCGGCCGGCACCGTCGAATGATCGCCGATGGTCACGAGATCCGAGCAATAAACCTTCTTGTTGTAAGTGGATTCCGCGAATTCGCCGTATCCAATGACCGCATTTTCACCGATCTCGCAGTTCTCCGCGATGATCGCCTTGTCGATGACCGCGCCCTTGCGGATCACGGTATTGCCCATGATGATAGAGCCGCTGATGCGTGCGCCTTCTTCGATCCGGACATTCTCGCCAAGCACGGAATTCTCCACGCCGCCGAGGATCGTGCAGCCGTCGGAAACGATCGAATGCGTCACCCAGCCATTGGGTCCGATAAACTGAGGCGCCGTCACTTCATTGTTCGTGTAGATCCTCCAGTAATCCTCATACAGGTTGAAGACCGGGACCAGATCCACCAGTTCCATATTGGCCTGCCAGTAAGACTGCAGCGTTCCGACATCCTTCCAGTAGCTGTTGTACTCGTAGCAGTACACCGCGCCGGTCTTCTCGTGGCAGTACGGGATGATGTGCATGCCGAAGTCCAGATTGGGGGTCTCTCTGTTTGTAAGCAAGGCTTCCCGAAGTACTTTCCAGTTGAAAATGTAGATGCCCATGGAAGCCAGATTCGACTTGGGTTCCTTCGGTTTCTCCTGGAAGTCTGTGATCCGACCGGTCTCCTTGTCGGTGACCAGGATGCCGAAGCGGCTGGCTTCCTCCCAGGCCACAGGCATGGCTGCCATGGTGACGTCGGCTTTACGGGCTTTGTGATAATTGAGCATCAGCTCGTAATCCATTTTGTAAATGTGGTCGCCGCCGAGAATCAGCACATAATCCGGATCATAACCATCGATAAAGTTGATGTTCTGGAAAATGGCGTCCGCAGTGCCTGCGTACCAGTCACTGGTCTTGGACTTCTCGTAAGGCGAGAGGATCGTGACGCCGCCGGACTGACGGTCCAGATCCCAGGCGATGCCGATCCCGATATGGGTATTCAGTTTAAGCGGTTCATACTGTGTCAGGACGCCGACGGTGTCCACGCCGGAGTTGATACAGTTCGAGAGCGGAAAATCGATGATCCTGTACTTTCCGCCGAAGGATACCGCGGGCTTGGCCATGCCGGACGTCAGGACCCCGAGTCTGGATCCCTGACCGCCTGCCAGAAGCATCGCGATCATTTCTTTTTTCTTCTTCATGCCTTGTACTCCTGTCGTTTTTATGGGTGATAAGACAGAGTTACACTCATACCCTGCTTCATCATACCTTATAACCGCGGAAAAAGAAAGCCTTAATTTGTGATTCTTTACAGAAATGAACAGAATGCCGCGCGAAGCAATTATCATTCTGCACAAAAGAAGCCGGCCGGGCAAATCGCCCGGCCGGCCTTTCGGTTATTTACGGATCTTGACTTTGCCGGGATGCGAATGGCGCAGCTGTTTCAGCATTTTCTCGTTGGGTTCGAAACGTACAAAGTGTGTCTTTCCGCCGCTGACTGTCTTGATCGTATAGCTCGGATTCTCCGGAAGACCAGAACTGAAGTCCCGGTAATCCACCTGATCGCCCATGCCACGCATGCGTTCCGCGTCAGACTCTTCCGTCGGGCAGATCATTTCCACTTCCTGAAGCGGAATGACCGCCTTGTTCTTCCGGCTGCTCTTTCTGTAGACAGCGTCGATGGTCAGTTCATCCATCAGATAGAGATACTCATATTCGACGCTGCCGAACTTGAGGATCAGAAGCAGAAGCACGATGAATATGACGACTGCAAGCAGCATCAGAAGAAAACTCATGCAGATCAGAAAATAGACTGCCGCCGCCAGAGAAACCCCGAGGCCGATCCACGCCGGAATCACCCAGGAGGGCCGCTTTGCGGCTACGATGCATTCGGAATAGACTTCTTCGTTCATGGGAAATGCTCCTTATCCCCTCAGGACCGCGCCGGCTTTGACTTTGAGATCTTCCAGGATCTTCTCCACAAAGCCTTCCAGTTCCGCATCCTTAAATGCATGATCCGTAGGCGTGAAAACCACGGAGAAGGCCATGCTCTTCTTGCCGGAAAGGACCTGAAGTCCTTCGTAGACGTCGAACAGTTCGACATTTGTGATGTACGGGCAGGACGCGCGGATGGCATCCTCGATCTCTTCGCAGGTCTTCTCAGAGTCCACGACAAAGGCGAAGTCCCGCTTCTCCACGTCAAATTTCGGAAGCGGTGTATAATGTCCGACTCTCGGGAAGCAATCGGAAAGCGCCTGAAGATCGATCTCCGCCACGTATGCCGGAAGCTCCATGTCCAGTTCCGCCGCGATCTCATAACGAAGTTTGCCCATATAACCCACCACGCGGCCTTCCGAGAGGATCTCGGCGGTCATATTCGGGTGGAGGAAGGTCTTTTCAGCCGGTCTATCGCGGAATTTCGTAAGCAGGCAGTCTGCAACGCGCTCCGTCAGTCCCTTCAGCGTGAAAAAGTCTTCCTCTTTGCCGAACACACCGATCGACAGCGTGTCGCGTTCGTCCGGATAATCCGTAAGCGGAAGGGCTTTGGGAATGAAGACTTTGCCGACTTCGAAGATCCGGCCGCCCATGTTGCCGCGCTTCTCGTTTCTGGCCATGGCCCGAATCATCTCGGGCGCAAGCGTCGTGCGCATCAGGGAGAGATCCACATTGATCGGGTTCAGGATCGGGATGGCCTTGCGTTCCGGCGCATCTTCCGGAAGTTTCAGAAGATCCAGATCGGAAGGCGAGAAGAAGGAATAATGCATTCCTTCATGCGCGCCGGCCGCTGCCAGGGCCCGGCGGAGCCTGAGGAGTGCTTTCTGCCGGTCGCTTCTGCCGCCCATCGTGACCTGGGCAGTCGGAAGGAAGGTCGGAACGACATGTTCGTAGCCATACATCCGGATGAGTTCTTCGGACAGGTCCTGATAGCCCTCGATATCTTCGCGGTAGGCCGGGATCCTGACCGTTAATGTGTCACCGGAGAGTTCAGGAGCGAAATCCAGATTCGTAAAGATCCGGATCACGTCCTCTTCGGGCACCGTGATACCCAGCACGCCAAGGACTTTCTTCAGGCTGACAGTCATCGTCCGGGCTTCCAGCGAATTCCCGCTGTTCACGTCCAGATGGATCTTCGAAGCCTTGCCGGCGCCAAGTTCTTCCGTGAGATGCAGTGCACGCTCCATGGCCATGACCGTCGAATACTCGTAAACGCCCTTGGAGAACATGGCGCTGGAATCCGAGGACTGTCCGAGCGCACGGGAAGATTTGCGGATGTTGTCGCGCTGGAAGGCTGCCGCCTCGTAGACAACTGCCGTGGTGGAGTCCTGGATCTCAGAGTTCAGGCCGCCCATGATCCCGGCCAGAGCGACCGGTCTTTCGGCATCTGCGATCACCAGATTGTCCGGTGTCAGCGTGAATTCCTTCTCGTCGAGCGTCGTGACTTTCTCGCCTTCTTTGGCGCGGCGGACAATGATATGGGCGTCCTTAAGATACGGATAGTCAAAAGCATGCATCGGCTGTCCGAGTTCGGTCAGCACATAGTTCGTGATATCGACGATATTGGAGATCGCGTTGATGCCGACCAGCGCAAGACGGCGCCTCATCCACTGCGGCGCGGGGCCGATCCGGACGTCCGAAACATAATGTCCGATATAGCGCGGGCAGAGATCTTTGGCTTCGACCGTGACCTGAAGCGGCGCTTCCGTGCCGTCCTCGCTGTGATCCAGCCGAGGCGCGCGGAGCGGCTTTCCAAGCGCCGCCGCCACTTCTCTGGCAAGTCCGAAAATACACTGGCAGTCCGGACGGTTCGCGGTGATGGAAACGTCAAAGATCCAGTCGTCGAGTCCAAGAATGGGTTTCACGTCTTCTCCGGGAACAGCATCCTCCGGAAGCACAAGGAGTCCGTTATAGCCTGCCCCTTCGTACAGATCTTCCGTGAGGCCCAGTTCCGTGCCGGAGCACAGCATGCCGAACGAGTCGTGACCGCGGAGCTTTCCCTCCCGGATCGTCACGACGCCTTCGATGGTCTTGTGGTCTTTGGCTGTGCCGTAGACCGTCGCGCCGATGAGCGCCAGCGGGAATCTGCCGCCCGCATGGACGTTGTCCGCGCCGCACATGATCTGGAACGTTCCGTGGACGCCCGCATCCACCATGCACTGATGCAGATGGGTGCCTTCCACTGCTTCGCAGCTCTTCACCAGTCCGACGACCACATTTGAAATGTCACGGCCGAGCTCGTGCTTCTCTTCCACTTCAAAACCACAGGAAAACAGACGCTCCTCCAGTTCGTCCGGCGTCACGTCGATATCCACATATTCACGAAGCCAGCTTAAGGGAACCAACATTTTCGCAACCTCCCTTATTCCTTCACCTGTCCGAGGACACGAAGGTCCGATTCGAACAGCAGTTTAATGTTGTTGTAGCCGTATTTCAGCATGGCGAGGCGGTCGATGCCGACACCGAAGGCGATACCGGAATAGAGCTCCGTATCGATACCGCAGCCCTCGAGAACCTTGTTGTTCACGACACCTGCGCCGAGCACTTCGATCCAGCCGGTGCCCTTGCAGAGGCGGCAGCCCTTCCCGTGACAGGCAAAACAGCTCACGTCCACTTCGACAGAAGGCTCCGTGAACGGGAAGTACGAGGGCCTCAGACGCGTCGTGGTGCCGGGTCCGAAAATGTTCTCCACGAGCCGGTTCAGCATGCCCTGCAGGTCGCCCAGCGTGATGCCTTTGTCGACGACCAGTCCTTCCATCTGGGAGAACATCGGCGAATGCGTCGCGTCATCGTCCGAGCGGAAGACCTTGCCGGGAGAAATGACCTTGATGGGCAGTTTCCCGCGTTCCATGACATGGATCTGTCCCGCGCTGGTCTGCGTCCTAAGAAGAAACTCAGGAGACAGATAGAAGGTATCCTGCATATCGCGCGCCGGATGATCCGCCGGAATGTTCAGCGCGGTAAAGTTGTAATAATCCTTCTCGATCTCGGTGCCTTCGTAGATTTCGAAGCCCATCGAGGAGAAAATGTCGATGAGTTCGTTCGTCACGAGCGTGACGGGATGCAGAGAACCCGCGCGGATCTTCTTCGGCGGAAGCGTCACGTCGATCTTCTCCGACTCGTAACGCGCTTCCAGCTCCTTTTTCCTGAACTCTTCGTTCAGTTCCGCGAAACGCTTTTCCGCCCAGTCTCTGAGTTCATTGACGGAACGGCCGAATTCGGCGCGTTGCTCCTTCGCGATTTTGCCCATTTCGCGCATCATGGAGCCGATGACGCCGGTCTTTCCGTCCATGATCTTCTTCTTTGCTTCATAAACACTCTTTGAATCCCGAAGAAGAGCAAGATCGTCCTCGACCTGCTTACGGACTTCCAGGATCCGCTCTTTCACATCCATGTTGTCAGCCATGTTCTATACTCCCGCTATTCTTTATCACGACAGAAAAGCCTTGACCGGCGCCAGATCCAGCGCCTCATACTTTTTCAGGAAATCATACAGTTCTTCCACGATGGGACGGAGCCCGCCTTCTTCATCCGACTCCACGTTCAGGGGAAGGATCGGATCGTGAAGCGAAAGTCTCAGTAAGAACCAGCCCTGTCCGACGTTCACGCGGACGCCCTCGTAATTATTCGGCACCAGGAACCAGTTTTCCTTTGTCTCCGCGGCTTTCTCGAGATCGTCCAGGACCTTCTGTCCTTCGGTCTTGAAATCTTCCGCAAGGATCTTAAAGCGGAACTCTTTCGCTTCTTTCGGCTCTTTGAGGTCTGCGATCAGGCTTTCCAGCGTGCGTCCTTCTTTCCTTGCGTTCGCCAGTTCGATGAGAAGCCGGACCATAAGATAGGCGCCGTCGTCGAGGAAGTAGTTCTCCGCGAGCGCGCCGTGGCCGCTGGTCTCCATCGCAAGAAGCGCATTGTGTCCTTCCTTCCTGAGCCGGATCATCTCATTGATGACGTTCCGGTAGCCGCGTTTGAAGCGGTGATGTACGCCGCCTTTCGCCTCGATGAAATCCTTCAGGCCGGTGGACGTGATGGAGTCCGTGACGATCCAGGCGCCGGGCTGCTCTCTGAGAAGGATCGCCGAGATCATGGCGATGAGACGGTTCCGGTTCAGTTCTCTGCCGTCCGGAAGCACTGCGCCTGCGCGGTCCACGTCCGTGTCGAAAATGATGCCGAGATCGGCGTGGTTTTTCAGAACCGCTTCGGTAATGGCCGCCATCGCGGTCTCATTTTCCGGGTTCGGCACATGGTTCGGGAAGCGTCCGTCGGGCTCCAGGAACTGAGACCCCGTCGTGTCCGCGCCCAAAGGCTCCAGCACTTTCGCCACGAAAAATCCGCCTGCGCCGTTGCCGGCGTCCACCACGATACGAAGACCCGTGAGCGGTTTCTCCGAACCGGTCTTTTCAATGATCCGGCGTCTTAAAAGCCCGGCATAGCTCTCCATGAAATCCGCCTCAAGAAGCCGGCCTTCGCCGCATTTCTCCGGGAGGACCCCTTCGGAAGCCGCATAAAGGATCTCTTTGATGTCTTCCTTCTCCAGTCCGCCGTCTTTGGTAAAGAATTTATATCCGTTCCGGTTCCAGGGGAGGTGGCTTGCGGTGACCATGACCGCGCCGTCAAAAGGTTCTTCGCCTTCTACGGTGCACATGAACATTGCGGGAGTCGATGCCAGTCCGAAGACCGTCACTTCGGCGCCGTAGGATACGGCTTCCGATGCGGCCCAGGCGCAAAGATCCGGTCCGGAGATCCGGGAATCCCGCCCGAACGCGATACGCTGGGCGCTTTTACCGTTCTTCTTCCGGAGCCAGACGAGAAATCCGCGCGCGATCGCGCGCGCGGCATCTTCTGTCAGATTGACGTGTTCCCCTTCGATCCCTTCCAGTGCGACACCACGGATGTCGCTGCCGTTCTGCAGCTTGGAATAATCCATCAGGTTCCCCTTTCTCACGATCATTTATGTGTATTCTTCCTGCCGCGTCTTCTCCGGCGGCGCTTCATTTCCTGTGAAGTCAGTATGAGATAAACGGCGCAGCCTGCGATGAGAAGCAGGATGCTTCCTTCCAGAAGCCAGAAGCCCAGCACGTTTCCTCTGCCCTTCTTTTCGGGCTCTTTGTCCGGCTCCTCCTCTGTTTTGTCCGTGTCGGTGTTCTTTCCGGGATCCGCTTTCGTAATGGTCGGGACGGCAGGATCCGTGGCCTCACCGGAAGTGCCTTCGCTTCCGTCCGGCCAGCTTTCGCTCTCACGCGTTTCGGGCGCATCGGTTACGGGTGTATCCGTGCCGGGAGCGTCGGTTACGGGCGGATCCGTAAAAGGCGGATCCGTAACCGGCGGCTCGGTGACGGGAGGCTCGGTGACCGGCGGTTCCGTAGCCGGCGGATTGCCGTCCGTCGCAACGCCATGGTTATAGGTGACCCAGCCGTTCGCGGTATAGACCTTGCCTTCATAGAGCGGCTCATAGACCGCGGGCGAGTCCAGCGTCATCCTCCGGATCATCTCCGAAACGATCGTGCTGGTCTCCCGCATGTGATTCATCTGGACGCCCGGGATCAGCTCCTCCAGCTTGTCCATGTCGTCAAACTTTGTATGGATGATCCGGCCTTCGGTCGCCTGGAACACGTTCTTTCTGGAGTTGTAGTTGTATGGTTTGTCCGGGAAAGGCACTTCGCCCGCGTCGTTGGTCCAGGCGTTGGCCTCAAAGTAGACGTAAGGAATGTCGTTCCGGTAGAACCAGACCTGGTCGGAGGCGTCGGAACGCGTCGGCGACTGATAATGTTCCACCTGAACGGGCATCTGGCGCAGGTCGATACCGATCCGGATCGCGATGTCCCGGGCCATGTTGTAGCCCCAGACCTGTCTCAGCTTATCGCCGACATATTTGCCGCCGTAGACAAACAGGAAGTCTCCCGCGCCGACGGAGTCCAGGTTCACGACAAGCATGACGCTTCCGATGTCGGGACTCTGGGTGATGTAGGAGCGGCTTCCGGCCGAGCCTAAAGTCTCCTCCCCGTCCCAGAACGCGAATTCGAGCGTCAGGTTCGTTTCGGTATTCGCAAATCTTCTTGCCAGCTCCAGCGCCACCGCGACGCCCGTGCCGTTGTCCTCGCAGCCGTTGGTATCAACGCAGTCGTAGTGCGCGCCGATGAGGATCCGCGCGTTGGACTTGCCGGGTTTCACAAATGTATGGGAATAGACAGGGGTCGGATCTTCGAAGTTGTTGCCCTTCAGATTGCTGTGGACCGAATAGCCGTAAGAAGCCATCGTGTCGTCGATCCACTGAAGCATCGCCGTCTTGGGTGCCGTGCTCTGGGTCGCCGTGGAATTGATCCTCCGGGCATAGTTATCGTTGATGATCCTGAGGAGCCGGTAGGCTTCGACGCCGTAATCCGCATCGTCGCACCGTGTCACTGCTCCCGGGCCGCCGATAAGGCCCGCGCACATAAGGATGATCAACAAATACGCAATTCTTTTCTTCATAAGCTGGCGCTTCCAGAGCCATCAGAATATTATAGCCGAGTGATGGTGAAAATGCAATCTCGGAGGCGTTATAAAGCCATCAGGTTTCCGAGGATCTTTCTTCCCGGAGAATGGCCATGACGCCGATCCTCCGAAGCATGAAAATGACGAGCGGGATGAAGACCAGTGAGATCACGAGTCCCGGCCAGACGCCCGTGAAAGCTTCTTCCAGATACGTAAACACCGTGTAAGGCTCGCCCAGAAGATACAGGATCAGGATCTTGGAGAGGGCGAGTGCGATGCGTCCGGAGAGGACGGCGCCGATCGAAGCGCCGATGGACGTTCCGGTCCTGCCGTAGATCATGCCCGCGGCAAATCCGCTCGTTCCAAGGGAAAGAATGGCGGGCAGCGCGTCTCTCAGAAAGTCTGTATCTCCGCGGATCAGAAATACAAGAAGCGGAGAAACCAGTCCGACCAGAAGGCCTTGAATGCTTCCCGCGAGTATCCCTGTCAGGATCGAGGAGACCAGAGGGATCGCGAACATGGCGACCGTTTTCCCCGCCTCGCCCGGAATAATGCCCGAAAGCACCGCGAGCGCGAAGAACATGATCGATAAGATGATCCCAAGAACATATTTCCTAATCATAGCATTTCTATGTTAGCACAAAAAAAGCCTGCCCGCAATGGAGCGGGCAGGCTCATCTTGTCTTGTTTTTCCGGATTACAGGTTCGCCTTCGCGGTCTCGACGAGAGCGCTGAAGCCCTCCGGATCAGAGATCGCCATCTCGGACAGAACCTTGCGGTTCAGGACGACGTCAGCCTTCTTGAGGCCGTACATCAGACGGGAATACGAGAGGCCGTTCATTCTGGCCGCCGCGTTGATGCGGGCGATCCAGAGCTTGCGGAACTCGCGCTTTCTCTGCTTGCGGCCGGCATAGGCGCTGTTCAGCGCGCGCATGACGGACTGCTTTGCGATCCTGTACTGTTTGGAACGGGCGCCGCGGAAGCCCTTCGCGAGCTTCAGGACGCGGTTATGACGCTTCTTCGCGTTTAATCCACCTTTGATTCTTGCCATTTCTATTTCCTCCGTAACAATCTTTCAAGCCGTTTCGATCAATGATCTCCATGTATCACAGCGCTTCGCCTTATAAATAGGGCATCAGCTGCTTCATGTTGACGTTCGCGTGATCGAGTTCGGTCGATTTACGGAGATTCCTCTTCCGCTTCGTCGACTTCTTGGTGAGGATGTGGCTCTTGTAAGCCTTCATCCGCATGATCTTCCCGGAACCGGTTTTCTTAAAACGCTTCGCAGCGGCGCGTTTTGTCTTGACTTTCGGCATTGTGTTGTCCTCCTCGTGTATACTTTACTTCTTCTGCTTAGGGGCGAGAACGATGCTCATCGAACGCCCTTCCATTTTCGGCGCACGGTCCATCGTTGCAATGTCCGTAAGCGTTTCAGCAAATTCATCCAGCACGCCCTTCGTTTCATTCACGTGTGTCATCTCACGGCCGCGGAACCGAAGCGTCACCTTGACGCGGTTCCCTTTCTCCAGGAACTTTCGGGCGGCGTTTGACTTCGTATTGAGGTCATTCGTGTCGATGTTCGGAGAAAAACGGATCTCCTTCACCTCCACGGTGTGCTGGTTCTTCTTCGCCTTCCGTTCGCGCCGGTCCTGCTCATACTTGTACTTTGAGTACTCCATGATGCGGCATACCGGCGGGTTCGCCTGCGGCGCGATCAGGATCAGGTCCTGTCCCGCCTCTTCAGCTTTTTCACGCGCCTCTTCGATGCTCATGATGCCGAGCTGGGCGCCTTCCTCGGAGATGAGCCGGACCTCTTTGGCCTGGATCCGGTCGTTCGTGATCACTTCGCTAATGGTCGTACCTCCCTGAAAATGCTTCGGTGCTGAACTGCCGCAACAAAAAACGCGGCCTGCCAAGGCAAGCCGCATAAAAGCACAGCGATATCGCTGATGATCTTTTAAACTGACCCGAGTCACTGCCATTCGGCGTGCTGAGGTGGGGACATAAACATCCCACTTGCTTTGACAAAATAGGAATCTAACAGATTCCGCTGTGGTTGTCAACCACTTTCTTGAAAAACTTGAAAGAGATCAATACAGATCAAAAAGTTCTTCAAAAAAGTCTTCCAGCGCGCCGGAACGTCCTGCCGCGACAAGGCCGACGACGATGAAGAAATAGATCACCCAGAAGACTGTCATGATGATAGAGAATACCATGCCGACCGTGGAAATGATCTTGGCTGCCTTCGCCATGCCGGTCGCCGGACCGTACTTCTGCTCCCATGCCTTGACCTTGCCCTTTGCGATCGCGCAGAGGATGATGCCCGGGAGACCAAGTTCCGAAAGAACCGCGCCGATGATCGCCAGGATCATCGCGGTCCTGCCTTCGGCGTTCCGTTCGTCACTCGGGGCCTGCGGGGCTTCGCGATAGCCGTTATAGGCGTTCTGATCCTGATATCCGCCGTAATACTGCGGCTGATTCTGGTACTGGTTCTGGTACTGATTCTGGTACTGCGGATTCTGATACTGATTCTGGGCCGGATAGGGATCATAGGATGCCTGCTCCGCGGCCTGTGCCTGCGCGTTCCAGTCGTCCGGGGCCGCCTGTGCTTCCTGAGGCTCTCTCAGAAACTCTTCTTCCGGGATGACCGCATATCCGCACTTCGTGCAGAATTTCGCACCGTCCGGAAGCTCCGCTCCACAATTCTTGCAAATGATCATTTGTTTCTCCTCTCTCCGGTCCTGCCGGAATTTCGTGTAATGCCTTAAAGATCCTTTAAAAAGTCCGCAATGACGCGGTCATATTTTTCACGGTTCTCCGGTGACCAGCTTCGGATCATCGAATGCGCGCCGTGTTCAAACCAGACCAGTTCCTTCTTCTCTGCGGTGACAGAGTCATAAAGCTTCACCGCGGTCTCCGGAAGGGAGTAAATGTCTTCCCGGCTGTGCAGCATGAGGATCGGCTTCCGGATCAGGGGCAGCCGCTTCTCCGGGCCGTCGTGCCAGACGTCCGAGCCCGTGTGAAGCCACATGAAAAACATCCCCATGATCGCCGACGGGAAAGGCTTGTGGCCTTTTTCCTCAAGATGTGTCAGGAAGGTCGCGTAGAAGTTTTTGAACATCCCTTCTCCGCACATTCCGACGACATAATCCGGGCAGTCCGGCTCCGCCAGCGTGAAGCACGCGCCTTCGGAACCGATGCAGACGCCATGGATGAACACCTTTTGGATCCCCATCTCGTCATGCAGGAACTTCGCCCATGCGATCACGTCTCTGCATTCACGGAATCCTACCGTGTTGTATCGTCCGTCGGACAGGCCGTGTGCCCTCGGGTCGATGCAAAGAACGTTCCAGCCGGCCTTCTCGTAGGGTTCCGCAAAGAAGGCGCAGTACCAGGCAGTCTCCATGCGGCCCGGCAGGACGATGGCGCATTTGTCGCTTCCGAAGTCATAATACTCGGCTGCCAGCGTGAGACGGCCGCTTTTCGTCCGGACGTCCCTCATGTTCGAAAGATGCGCCTTCCGCCACGCTTCGCCATAAGTATACAGCTTCATATAGTTTTTGTCATCCGGCATGGAGGGTCCGCGCTGCCATTTTTTCTTCGTGGTGCGTACCAGAAGGATGTGGTACAGGACCTCGCCGAAGAGGATCAGCCAGAAGATTCCCATGAACGCAAGCGCTCCGGCGACGATCAGTACGATCTGCCAGGCAGAGAGCGCGGTCGGACAAAAAACGGTCAGCTTCATCAAAGGACCCCCAGAATGACCGGATAGACCGGCTGTCCGCCCGGCAGGAAGGCCGGTTCGAGCATCGGAGAGATCT
>JAEEGF010375333.1_pt1 | contig 21139 bp, 16 predicted proteins | sample 9134171 | NCBI WGS metagenome assembly JAEEGF01 (sample SAMN16246542, study PRJNA631951) | gut metagenome | biome: gut microbiome; feature: rumen; material: AP-attached | host: Bos | place: Iran: Karaj | collected 2018-10 | reverse complement strand
CCGGACGGCATGACGATCCGCTACTCCGATGACGCGGGCGCGTACTACGCGAACATGACTCTTTTCCACATGGGGCGCGGGGACGCGAAGGGGAGTGCCGCACTCATTCCGGGACGAGGTGCGAGCTGAAGGATCGTGGCGGCGTTTGCGCGCGATCCGAACGAGTCCGTACCGGAGCTTGTCGTGCGCCCGGCTTGCTTTTATCCGGTGCTGCAGCGGCGCGACTACATCACGCTGCGCGGCATTTCGTTCGTGAACGCCGGGCCGGACTGGGCGTATCCGCGCGCCGAGCAGGTCGGAGTGGTCGGGACGAACTGGAGCCGCGGCTGGACGGTCGAGGACTGTGAGATCGCGGGATCGTGCTGTGCCGGGCTGACGCTTGGAATATGCGCAAACGACTTTGACGCATTCTGGCGCGACCCCAAGCAGAAGTTCTACCTCTGGGCCAAGCGGATGTCCGAGCGCGACTGGAAGGACGTCGGATATCATGTCGTGCGCCGCTGCCGCATCACCGACTGCGGACAGGCCGGAATCTGCGGCGCGTACGGCGGGGCCTTCTCCACGATCGAGGACTGCGACGTATCCTACTGCTACTGGAAGAAGCCGTACTTCGGACAGGAGATGGGATGCATCAAGCTCCACGCAGCCATCGACGTGACGATCGCCCGCTGCCGTCTCCACCACAGCGGCACCTTCGGAATCTGGCTCGACTGGATGGCGCAGGGCACGCGCATCACCGGCAACAGGCTGTGGGTGAACGGCGCATTTGACATCTACCTTGAGGTGAACCACGGGCCGATTCTCATCGAGGGTAACGACATGCTTTCTAACATGGCGTGCTGGTCCGCCACGCAAGGCGCGGCGTTCGTGGGAAACCGCATCAGGGGCGGCTATCGCAAAGGAGGGGACGAGGCTCGGCGCACGCCTGTGTTCAATCCCCATTCCGTCGTGCCCGACTCGCTCGACAAGTATTCGTGCGAACATGGCGCGTTCGTCTTCGTCAACAACATCCTCGGCGGCAATCCGCGTTTCAAGGACGAGGTGCAAGGGCAACAACAGAGGTCCCGTCCGGCGCGTCGCCCGATCCCCGCTGAAGTAGACCAACAGGTCATAGTTGACATCACAGACCAGAATATGGTAGAATGCGAGGCATCAACCGACAAGGAGAAAGAGAAATGCCTGCAACGATGAGCGTAAACGAGGCGAAGGCCAATTTTTCGGGCTTGCTTTCCGAGGTGGAGTCGCGGCTTGTTTCATTTACAATAGTCAGGTACGGGCACCCAGTCGCCAGGATTGTGCCTGTCGAGCACGTGCGAAAGATTCGGCCTTTGCCGCGGTATGGGACGCAAATCGCCGTCAAGGGCGACCTGTTCGCGGATGATTCCGATCTCTGGGAGAATGCCTGATGCGGTATTTGCTCGATACGTGCGCACTCATCTGGCTCGGCATGGGCGGAGGAGACCTGAGCGCCGAGGCAAAAAGACGGATAAGCGTAGCCGCATCCCTCTGCTATTCCTCCATCTCCGCGTGGGAATTGACGCGGCTCCAGATGGAGGGGAAGATTACACTTCCTGCAACGCCGGAAGATTTCCTTGCCGACCTCTCGAGCGAATACGGAATAACCGCCATCCCTCCGACCGATGACATCATGATCCGTACGGCACGCTTGCCAGATCACCACAAGGATCCGGCGGATAGGATCATAATCGCGACTGCGCTCATTCACGACCTCACGGTGATCACGGGCGACAGAAAGTTCAGACAATACGATGTCCGCGTCATTGCTTGATTAGGAGAATAACATGAAATACAGCATTCTATGTGTAATTGCGCTGGCCTCCACGCTTGTCTCCATGGGCGCCGCGAACGTGGACGTGTTCACGCTTGACGGGCCTGTCAGGACGAATGCGTTCAAACAGGCGGACTTCAAGTGGGCGGTCCATCCCCGCCACGACTACTCGAAGACGTATGTCACGAAACTCTTCCTCTCGCAGGCGGAGTTCGATCCGGTGCATCTTGGAAAGTACAAGATGCGCGACAACGGCAAGCAGAAGGTCTGCATGAGCTGCGAAAAGGCGCTTGAGGTGATCAAGGGCATGGACGCGCTCACGCTAGGGCTTCCGAAGATCGTCTATCTCGTGGGCTGGCAGTACAACGGGCACGACTCCAAATACCCCGCCTTCTTCGAGGGCAACAGGGCCATCGCCCGCGCGTGCGACAAGGATCCGCTCGACAGCATCCGGTGGCTCATGCGGGAGGCGAAGAAGCACCACACGACGGTGAGCCTGCACGTGAACCTCTTCGACGCATACGACGACAGTCCGCTCTTCGACGAGTATGTCCGCGCGGACGTTCTCGCGCGCGAAAAGGACGGCAAGTACATCCTCGGCGACTGGGCGTACAAGGTGAGCTACGCGGCGGAATGGGAGAAGGGACTTTTGCAGAAGCGCGTGGACCGTCTCTGCAGCATACTTCCGATCCAGGAGGCGGGCACGATTCACGTCGACGCATTCCACTCAGCGGTGCCGTTTCCGGTGGTTGGGGCTAACGGCAGACACTCCATCAGAATGCGTTCGCCCATCAGTCCATGGCACGGCCATACGCGCGAACAGGACATCGACGCAAAGCGAAACATCATCAAGTACTTTGACTCGAAGGGCATAGACGTGACGACGGAAGGCGTCGGCGGCATGGACGTTGGCGGAATCGGCGAGGGATGGTTCCCTATGTACTGGCACTACGGCTCTCGCCAGCACGCGCTCTCCCTCAAGGCGTCGCAGGCGTGCGGCGGCAACGTGTACGGCAGTCAGTGCGCATTCGGCAGCAACGTGAACGGCGAGGCGCTGTTCATGCGCAATCCCGATGTTGCGAAGGCGCTTGACTTGTTCAAGCGGGAGTTCTGCAAGACTGTTCTCCTCACCCAGTACCTCAACACGTTTGGACGCCAGGCGCTGATCGAGGGCAAGGGCGGCAGCATCGGCGTGTTTGAGAAGGGCGTGCGCACGATGTGGAAGGATGGGAGGTTGAGCGTCGCGAAAGACGGCGAGATACTCTCCGACGGCAGCGACATGCTGATTCCCGCTCTGTGGCTCGGCGACGGTGCGCTCGTGGCGTACTCCGAAAAAGGATGCTGTGACCGCACGTGGAAAGTTCCGTCGGGCGTGAAGCTCTCGGACAAGGCGAACGCCTGGACGGTCACCTCCAAGGGTCGCGAGGCGTTCAACAAGTTCAAGATCGAAGGCGATTCCGTGACCATCACGCTCTCGCCGAACGAGATGGTCTTAATTAAGTAATGAACGGGGCCGCCGATTTTAGGCGTCGTCGAGACGGGAAGTTGCGAAGGTTGCGATATGCCTTCATCGTGATGCCGCATTCACGCCGAAAGAGGTTTCGCAGCGCGCCGACGCTCTTGAATCCGCAACGCAAGGCGATTCGCGTATCGGAAAACGACGTCTGTTTCAGAAGCTGTTTCACGGCGGCGAGTCGGCGCATTCGGATAAACTCGGCCACCGTGCCGATTCCGGATTCGGCAAACCGCAGGTCAAGAAGTCGGCGTGAGACGTGAATTGCGTCGGCGACGTCCTGTACTCCGATGTCGCCAGTCACGTGATCGCTGATGAACTTGCGGGCTCTGTCTATAACCGTGTTCCCCGGTGAAACGCATGCCGTCGATTCTCGCTCTATCACCTTGGTCGGATGGCAGATGTATTTCTGCAAAGTGGCTTTCTGCGGTGCACTCATCATCGCGTCAAGTGTTTTTGCCGCGACGAAGCCCTGTTTGACCCGGTCGACAAGGATTGTGGAAAGCGGCGGGCGAACCGATTCGCAGATCAAGTCGTCGTCGTCCACTCCAATGACGGAGACTTGGGAAGGGATACGCAGTCCTGATCTGTGGCACGCCCGTATGACTTCTGCGGCGATGAAGTCCCATGCTGCGAATACGGCAACAGGCTTTTTCTGCCTCAGCAGGAATTCGGAAACGCCCTCTTTAGAGCTGTCGTATGTTTCAGTGGTGCATCTGTTCGCACGCAAGGTGTCGATGAAGGCCCGCCCGCGAATAGTTGACCATTCGCGGCCCATCTCATCGGGGATGTAAGCGAACGCAGCGAAGTGTCCGAGGGAAAGGAAATGGGACGCGGCCATCTGTCCGATTGCCACGTTGTCGGTGTTGAGCACAGACGTTATGCGGGAGTCGCGATCCTGTGGAATGTCCGTGCCGAACTCGATTGCGATCAGTGGAGTAGCAGTCTGCCGCGATGCTGCGTGTGAATATGAGATTGCAACAAGTATTGCCTTTGTCTGGTTGTGCTTCACGACGGTAAAGTATATCATAAAGTGTGCTTGAAATGTGCAGAAAACGTTGCTTGATTTGTGTGCAAATCCGTTTGCGGCGGAGGCTTTGTTTTTGGTAAAATACGCGCGATGTGACGAAAGGAGTATCGTGTGAACGCAAAACAGATCAAGACATTTACGGTTTTTGCGGCCGTGTGCGCGGCGGTATTTTCACCGTCGTTAGTCGCCGACGTGCGGGATGAGGCGCGTTCGCGGCCTCAGTACATCGGCTACAGGAGCTTCCGCACGCAGTTTGAACGCACGAAGGACTTCGCCGACATGGGGATTCCGCTGCGCACGATCTTCGCGGCGAACACCATCAACGTCAAGTCCATGCCCTACTGCGACTACCCGCTCATCTGGAAGGGGCCGAAGCAGTACGACTGGTCTGCGTTCGATGCGCAGATCGAGGACATGCTGAAGGCAAGCCCGAAGGCGGAGTTCGTCTGCATGATCGACCTCAACACGCCCTATTGGCTGATACGCAAGCTGTCGGTCGACTCCTTCTCCGACATCTCCCATGCCGCGAGCAATCCGGGATGGATCAAGATGACGAGGGAATGGATGCTCGACTTCATCGCGTACGCCGAGAAGAAGTGGGGCTCCCGCATCTGCGCCTATCTTCTCATAGGAGGCTGCACGTGCGAATGGTACGAACTCGACAAGGGGCACACGAGCAACGCCAAGAACGCGGCGTGGGTGAGGTGGTGCAGGGCGCGGAAGCTCAACTACGGCGCGACGGTGCCGGATGTGGTGAAGATCAAGAGCGCGGCGTTCGAGAATCTTGTGTACGACCCCGTCAAGGAGCGGCACAAGATCGACTATTGGCGCTTCCACAATTCCGTCATCGCCGACGCCATCCTCGCCTACGCATCCGCCGCGCGCAAGGCGATTCCGAAGACGAAGGAGATCGGCGTCTTCTACGGCTACTACTACAACAGCAACTTCCCTCAGACCTTCTTCGGGCATCTCGACTACGAGCGCGTCTTCGCTTCGCCCGACATCGACTTCTTCATCAACCCGCCCAGCTACTCCGACCGCAAGATGGGCGGCGGAACAGGCAGCCAGATCATCTACTCCACCGCCCGGCTCCACGGCAAGCGGATCTGGCAGGAGATCGACATCGGCCCCCACTCGCAGAGTTTCTGGTGGCCCGGCGTGTGGAAGACCTTCGAGGAGGATGTCGCGGGCAACACGCGCGAGGCCGCATTCTGCATCGCAAACGGATGCTCCTACAGCTGGTTCGACATGTGGGGTGGCAAGAACGGCTTCTACGACGATCCCGCACTGCGCCGGCGGCTCGCGAAGCTCGCGACGATCACGCGCCGCTACGGCACGGCTCTGCCGCATCCGGTCGACGAGGTCCTTCTCGTGTGCGATCCGGATAGCATCTACCACGTCAACGACAGAGACCGGAAGTCGCGCGCGTTCGGCGAGTACTTCCGCAACGTGCTCTCGAAGACGGGCGTTCCGTTCGACATCTGCACGCTCTCCGACCTGAAGACGCGCGACATCTCGAAGACGAAGGCGGTGGTCTATCCAGCCGCGATCAACATCACGCCCGAGAAGAAGTCGCTGATCGACGAGAAGATTCTCGCTGAAGGGCGCACGGTGGTGTGGTGCTACGCGCCTGGGATATCCAACGGCCGGAATCTCGACGTCAAGCGCGTGAAGGAATACGCGGGCGTGCCGTATGGAACGAAGGGCGTGAGTACCACGAAGATGACTGGCGGCTGGACGAGCGTGTACGCACGCGACTACAATCTTTACACGCCTCAGAAGATGCGCGAGATCATCGCGTCCTCCGGAGCGCGCGTGTGGGCGTCGAAGCCGTGCGTAGTCTTCGCGAACGAGCGCTTTCTCGCGGTACACACGAAGGACGGCGGCGAGATCAAGCTTTCCCTGCCGCGCAAGTACGCGAAGATAACCGATCTTCTCGAAGACAAGGTGGTCGCGGAGAACGCCGACAGCTTCACGTGCGTATTCGCTACCCCCGACACCCGCCTCTTCGATCTTGCGGAGTAGATAAATAGCCAAGTCCCTCCTACACGTTCTAAATGTTCTACGCGGCTAAAAACGACTCAAGCGCGCGATGTCAACTTGCGGGTCGAGAGCGCGCTTTGGCTCGGAAATGTCCTGAACGTGGATGACTACTACGCCGCATGCACCACCAATGTCAACAACGGCACCGCTGCGATGAACGTGTATGGACGTTTTACGCCCGCCACCGACTATTTCTATGGATGCACCTTGCAGGACGGAGCGACGCTCGACCTAAATGGCCGTAGCGGCGCATGGTCCACCACATCGGCTGCGCCAGCGTGAACACGATGCACGCCGCCGTTCCAAGCGCGGTTGGGCGGCCGAAATTTCACGCCTAACTCTTTCAAAATCGTCCGCCACAACGAGGCGAAATTTTGGTATAATTTACCGCGTCAAAAGGAAAGCAACACCATGTCTCTAACATTGACTGGCGGAGCCGGAGATAATCGACGGAGCGAGGAGTTATGCCGTGCGCGGCGGGTCGCTTTTCGTTTTCTCGTAAACCGTAAACAAACCAAAGTCTTCACCCCGCCCGCATGGGCAAAAAAACAAGGAATCAAAATGAACATGAAAAAAATGATTGCAGCCGCGGCAGTCGCCGCAAGTGCGATAGTGGCGAACGCTGCAAGCGTCACCATTGACAGCGTCGTGCAACGCTGGCCGTGGAACAACAAGGTCGATATCACCTACACCGTTACGGACGGGCAGACGCTCTCCTCCGACGGCGGCGGCGTGTTCTATCGCCTCGTGTTCAACTACGACATCGGCGGCGTGACGGGAACCATCGACGGCGTCCACGACATCGGCGCGAGCGCGAACACGGGGACGCACACCGTCACGTGGACGCCGCCCGCTGACCTCAAGGTGAAGTCGAGCAGTTGTACCATGACGGCGACGCTCTACCGCGCGGACGCCCCCAGCGGCGACGACTACATGATCGTCGATCTCGACAGTGGCGAAATCACATACGAAGGACTTCTCTATTCGCAGGAACTCTCCAACGCGCGTTACAACAACGATACGTACAAGAAGTTCCTTCTTCCCCTGCGCAAAATCCCGAAGGGCACGTACTTCACTTCGGCTGGAAACATGACGGCCGACAAAGACTACTACATTGCGTTGTTCCAGTTGACGGGTTACCAGTATCTGTGCATTTACTATGGCGCGGAGATGTCCGAAAGTGGCTATGCAGGACGTTCAGATGGGTGCAATCCAAGGTTGTTAAAGTACAACAATGACATGCGTGGAAGCAGCGATCCGACTGCCGTTATTGCAGGGAATGCGAATGGCGTGACGATTCCAAGACTCAATGCCAAGACTGGCCTTACCTTCGATTTCCCGACCGCGCTGATGCACGAGATTGCCACGCGTGCCGGTACCACTACGACGTATTTCTGGGGGGATGATGCAGGTCTGGGTTCGCAATATGCCGTTTGCAGCGGAGTGAGTGGAATAACTGCTGTCGGTTCGATGAAGCCGAACAACTGGGGGCTTTATGACATGGTCGGATTGAAATGGCAATGGTGTCTCGATGTGGCGAATGGCACGCGTGATCCAGATGATTATGTATTCACACCTGCAACAGGTGATAACGCCAATCGGGTTGTCCGTGGCTGCGCAAATGGCGATACTGCCGCATCTATGAAATCAAATTATAGCAGTATGCTCCATTCTTCCAATAGTTCGTGCGCCAGTCGTCTTGCGTACATCGTGAAATGAGGCTGTACAAATGAAAAAGCTCATTGCAGTCATTGCGCTTGCGACAAGCGCGACGTTCCCGCTCTTCGCGGAAGAGGACGAGAACTTTGTCATGACGTCCGAACCTGTGACGTTCTACTTCAACAACGCCGAGGTGTCGCCATACGGCGTTACGGCGGCGGATGCGTTCGCGCCCGTTACGTACGAGGCGGGCGATTCGGTGACGGTCACGGCGCCGGACGGAACGGTCACGCCGCAGGTGACGGACGCGGCGACGGACGGCACGTTCTCGTTTGTGCCCACATGCGGCGGCGTCTGGACGCTCACGAGTTCAAAGTGGGGGCCGGTTGTCGTGGCCGTTCCTTGGTCTATCTACGGCGAAAGCGGCTCCGTCGGCACCGACACGGCGACGTTCGCCGTGGACACCGTGCAGGAAGGCCCGAACCGCAAGACGAAGATGAAGGAGGCGCTCCCTATCGCCTATTCCGGCGACAACTGGGTAGGAGACGTTGACAAGGCGGCAATAATCACATTCATTCCACCGACGAATTCCGGCCTTGAGTCAATCGTGTGGGAGAGGACTGGCACTGGCGCCGATACGTTTACGTTTGGCAAATCCGGCGACTGGACTGTCACGCTGCGCTGTCAGGATGAAACGGAGCAGACTGCGGTTGTCACAATCGAGAAAGGCGGCTTGGTCCTCTTATTCCGCTGATGTTGTCTGATGACGCGCCAAACCACTGCAAGGCCAGAAACACGCCCACCGCGCTGTATGCGGCGGGCGTGAAAACTTCGCGCCGCTCCCTTGAAACCGCGAGGAGGAATGTGATATGATTTATGGCGAAAGAACAAAGGAGCGCAACATGAGCATACGAGCAGTAACGCCGAGGCGAGGGTCTCTACTCTACATCAAGATGGCTCTGCCGCTTGTCGCGGCACTTTGCATATCGGCGACCCCCTCGCCGTCAAGGGCGGCGGAATTCTTCGTAGCTACGAACGGGTGCGACTTGGCGGATGGTTCGGCGGCGAAACCGTGGCGCACGATCCAGCGCGCGGCGGACGTGGCGAAGGCCGGCGACACGGTGACGATCCGCGGCGGGACGTACCGCGAATGGGTGAAGCCCGCGAACGCGGGGCGCGCGGACGCGCCGATCGTCTACCGGGCGGCAAAGGGCGAGCGCGTGGTCGTAACCGGCGCTGACCCCGTGACCGGATGGACGCGACGTCCCGACGGGCTCTGGATGGCGCAGGTGCGGTACGACTCGTTCCGCGGCATGAACCCGTTCACCGACTCCATCTCCGGCGACTGGTACGAACCCTACGGCAAGCGCCACCTGCGCGCATGGATGATTCAGGGCGGCAAGGCGCTGAAGACGCATCCCGTCGAGCTTTTCTGGGACCAGAACGCGCACGGCAGGCCGATCGTCAACATCGATTCCCTGTCGTTCGGCCCGCACAGGCTGAAGAAGGGAGGAAAGCAAGGTGAAAACGGCAAGGTGCAATACGACGGCCTCAACCTCTCTGCGCCGGAGGTGAGGCAGCTCTCGTTCAGGACCTCCGCGCAGAGCACGGACGCCGTGGCGTACCTCTACGACGCCAATTCGCCGACGCAGCTGCTGACGAAAGTGGTTCTGAAGGCGACCGGCAGCTGGGACAAGTTCCGCGAGACCCCCGCGACATTGCCGGACTCTGCCGCAGGCGTCAAGTCCATCCTCGTCGTCGTCCTCTTCGGCGGTCATTCCTACAAGTACGACGTTGCGCCCAAGCTGCTGCCGCCCGGCAGCGCCGCGCTGATTCCGGGCATGGTGACGGGGCGCATCCTCGCGGCGTTCGAGCAGGACCCCAACGTCGTCACGCCGGAACTCGTCACCCGCCCCGCGTGCTTCTACCCGATCAAGGAGCACCGCGACTACATCACCCTGCGCGGCATCGTCTTCCAGAACGCCGCGCCCAACTGGGGCACGGCCAACGGCGAGCAGGTGGGCGTGGTGGGTACGCACTGGAGCCGGGGGTGGGTCATCGAGGACTGCGAGGTGAGCGGATCCTCCTGCGACGGCATCGCCCTCGGCAAGCACGGCGACGAGTTCGACAACGCCGGCCCGTTCGTGCGGTGCTACTACGACACGATCAAGCGCGCCGCGAGCAACGGGTGGGAACGCGTGGGACACCACGTCGTGCGCCGCTGCAAGGTGTCCGAATGCGGGCAGAGCGGCATCCACAGCTCCCTCGGCGCGGCGTTCTCGACGATCGAGGACTGCGAGATCTTCCACTGCAACTGGAAAAAGCGCTACGGCGGCGCGGACATGGCGGGCCTCAAGCTGCTCTGCTCGGTGGACGTGACGATACGCAACAACCGCATCCACCACAATGGCGGGTACGGCGGCATCTGGCTCGACTGGATGTCGCAGGGCGCGCGCGTGGTCGGGAACAGGCTGTGGGCGAACAACTGGAGCGACGTGTTCCTTGAAGTCGACCACGGGCCGATTCTCGTCGAGGGCAACGACATGCTCTCCCCCCAGGCGACCTTCACCTGCGCCCAGAACGTGGCGTTCGTCGGCAACCGGATCCTCGGCAAATACCACATTCAGAACGACACCCGCTGCACGCCCGTGTTCAAGCCGCATTCGGTGACGCTCGAGTCGATCGACGAGGTGCCGAACCCGAACGGGGCGTTCGTCTTCATGAACAACATCCTCGCGGTCGATCCCCGCAACGCGAAAGACCTGCTTCCCAGCCGCTACGAGGACAACTGGATGGTGCCCGCCGGATGCTGGAAAGTGGACGACGCCACTGGCGCGGTCACGATCACGCCCCCGGCGGGATCGAAGCCGCCGGCGTTCAGGCCGGTCGACGCGAAGCGTCTCGGCAAGCCCATCTTCGTCGATCAGGAGTTTCCAGAACCGACTACTACATGTCCAACGCCACTCTACAATCGCCTACGCATACACGATCGATAATCTTTGCAAGCACCGACTCAAGCCCGTGCGCTTTTGAAGACGCTTTGTCCTGCGCGACTTTACGATCAGGAAAACCCTATTGCAGAAGGCAAGTCAATACGGTATAATATCCTGCGAATGAAATACAACAGAAGGCTTTTGTATGACATCAATGATAACGGCAAGGGTTGATCAGCAGAAGAGGATCGCGGCGGAGAAGGTCTTCGCCGAGGTTGGCCTCACTACATCTGGTGCAGTGAACTTATTCATCTGCGCGGTGGCGATGAGGGGTGGAATACCATTCCCCATCGAGGCAAAGGCGAGCATGACGGGGAGTCACACGACGACGGAATCACCAAGGAGGCGAGGCGGTATCAAAATCGGCATTGCGGACGGCAAGTATGCCTTCGGACCTGATTTCGACAAAGCGTTTGATGACATGGATGCAGAGGTCGCGGAGTTGTTTGCGCAATGAAATATCTTATAGATACTCACATTCTCCTCTGGTCAACGACGGATTCGCAAAAACTGTCTGTGAGAGCCAAGGCCATCTTGTCGAACCCGGACAACGTCTGTTATTTCAGCGCAGCGTCAATATGGGAGATCGCGATCAAACGTGCAAGGCATCCGGATATGATGCCAATTCCCGCAAATGAGGCACGGAGGTTATTCCTTGATGCTGGATATAGGGAATTGCTTGTTTCATCTGTTCATTCCGCAGAGGTGGAAGGTCTGCCCCCGATACATTCGGATCCATTTGATCGGATGCTTGTTGCACAGGCACAGGTTGAAGGAATGAGAATTGCGACGCATGATCATGTGTTGCCTGACTATGGCGATTTTGTCGATAAGGTGTAGGAGAAAAAGAAAATGGGCGAAAGAATCGAACTGGTAAGGCGCGCGTTCGCGGGAGAGGCCGTGGAGCGCATTCCCGTGATGGCGCACAATTTCATGATGGCCGTGCGCGAGGCGGGCTTCACGCAGAAGCAGTTCCGCGAGAGTCCCGACGTGATGGTGAAGGCCATGACCGAGGCGACGCTCAAGTACGATCTAGACTGCGTGCTCCTGGACGTCGATACGGCGCTTCTCGCCTCGGCGTGCGGCGCGGACGTGATGTACCCCGACGACCTCGCCGCCGTTGCGAAGGGCACGCAGCCCGTGCCGCTCGAAGAACTGCCGGACAAGGTGAAGGAAGTCGACCTCCTCGCGTCGCCGCGCGTGCGTCACTACCTCGAAGCCGCCGAGCGCCTCGTCGCGTGGGGCAACGAGAATGACCGCTTCATCCGCATCAACGCCGACCAGGGCGCTTTCTCGCTCGCGTGCATCCTCACGGGCATGGACGAGTTCATGATGGACCTTCTCGACGAGGACTACGAGGACGACATCAACCGTCTGCTCGACGCCACTTACAAGGTTTCTCTGAAGATGCATGAGCTCTGCTTCGCCACGGGCGCGCACATGACGAGCTACGGCAACAGCTCCGAGGGATGCAGCGTGATATCCCCCGCATGTTTCCGTCAGTTCGCGAAGGAACGCGAAACGCGCCTTGCAGCAGATTTGAAGGCGCGCGGCATTCCGTATCTTTGCCACATCTGCGGCGACGTGAATCCGATTCTCCCCGATCTCGTGGAGACGGGCTGCCCCGCGTTCGAGCTCGACTGGAAGACGGACGCCAGGCGCGTCTTCGAGATTGCGCATGGGAAGTTCACGCTCTCCGGCAACGTCGATCCGTCGCTCTTCGTCACGGGCACGCCCGACGAGGTGTATGCGGCGTCGCGGGAGGTGTGCGACATCTTCCGCGGGAAGGGCGGGCTCGTGCTGTGCTCTGGATGCGCGCTTGGCCCGAACACGAAGAGCGAGAACGTGCAGGCGTTCGTGCGCGCCGCGCGCGACTGATTCTTCCTGCGGATGCAAGGCTGCCGCCATGTTTTCGCGTGTAAGTTTTCAATGAAAGACTAGGTTGACAGATGAAAAAGAGTCTTGCAGGATTGACGTATGCGATATGTGCTGCGTTGACGGTTTTCGCCGCGCAGGCAAAGGATACGGCGAAGAGGGACTGGTCGGAGATGTTCTTGGCGGCTTCGCCGTCTCTTGCTCCCGATGGGTCGTTCCTCGTGTTCGAGTGGGTGGGGCGCATATGGCGCGTATCGCCGGATGGAGGCGATGCGCAGCCGCTGACCGACGGTCCTTCGGACTTCAAACCATGCGTTTCGCCCGACGGGAAACGGGTGCTTTTCAAGTCTAGTCGCGACGGAGGCGAGAAGCTCTTCGAGCTGGTGCTCGGCAAGAACGGACTCACGGAGTCCGTCAGGCAGGTTTCTTTCCATTCCGAGGGCCTCGATCCGCACGGTTACTTCCCCGACGGAAAATCCGTCGTGGCTGTTGCCCGCCGCGACTTTTCGTCCGCAGTCGCTGGCGGTGCGATGCGCAGGGGATATCGCGCCATCTCCGTTCCGGTCGCCTCGCGCGGCGCGGAGAGGATGCTCTTCAACGCGCCCGCCCGCGATCCTGCGATCTCGCCCGATGGATCAAGCATCCTCTTCGTCGCGCATGGTGACGGCGATTCGCCAGACTCCCGCAAGTTCCCAGTCTCGACGTGCTCGAGCATGGCCGGCGACATCTGGCTCTACGAGACTGGCGGCAAGAGTTTCCGCTCGTTGGAGACGTCGCCGCGCGACGAGCGCTCTCCGCTCTGGTCGCCGGACGGCAAGGGGTACTACTTCCTCTCCGACGAAGGTGGCGTCAGGAACATCCGCTATCGTCCGCTCGCAAAGGACTCGGCGGTTCGGCAGATCACTTCGTTCACTGACGATCATGTGTTCTCTCCCACCATATCGCGCGATGGGCGCATCATGGTGTTCCGCAAGGGGCTTGATCTATGGCGCATCGACCCGACCGCAAAGAAGCCCGAGGCAAAGCGGCTTGCGCTCAAGCCCGTCGGAGCCGTGGCGGACCTGCCGCGCATGCGGCGCAGGATGTACCAGAAGGTGTGGAACAACGACGAACTGGGCGATGTCGCGTTCACTGACGATGGCGCAACCATCGCATTCACGGCAGGGGGCGATGTGTTCGTCATGGGCGCAACGTCGCGCAGCGCGGTGACGGTGCATGGTTCGTCGCTTTCGCACGAGCGGGAGCTTGCATTCTCTCCGGATGGCTCCACGCTGTACTTCCTCTCCGACTTCGGAGATCATGTGGACGTGTGCACTGCGCGGCGCGGAGCGCAGTTCAGCAGCTGGACTTCATGCACGCAGTTCGACGTCAAGACGATTGTAAGCGATGGCAAGCGTCGCAGAAAGCTCTCCATATCGCCAGATGGGCGCCTTCTTGCATGGTGCGATCCAACTGGCCACATCACCTTCGCCGACGTGAAGACAGGCGAGCAGTACACGTCCCCCGCAAAGGCCGCGCAGTGCGAAAGCTACGCCTGGGCGCCCGACGGTCGTTATGTGGCCGCGTCGCTCCGCGACGGGAACGGGCAGTTCGACGTGTGGATACTCGCCACCAGCGCGAAGAGGGCGAACGGCGCCGCATCACCTGCCCCGTACAACCTCTCGCGCGGATGGATGCACGACGGGTCGCCCGCATGGTCCCCCGACGGGCGCATCATAGCCTTTTCCGGCCAGCGTACGTCGTCGCGCGAGAAGTTAAACGTCTTCTACGTCTACCTTAACCCGGACGACGAGATCGACGAGCGCAACGGGCGCAAGCCAAAGGGCGACCGCTACAGAATCGTCTTCAAGAGGCTTGCCGACCGTGTGCGCCTGACAAAGGCCACCGGGCATGACCTCGTCTTCGCGCCTGACTCGCGGACGCTTGCCGTGAACAACCACTCCGAGACCGTCACGGTGCGCATCCCCTCGGCCCTTGAGCCGAAGAAGGCGTTCTCGAAGACCGGCGTTCCGAAGGCATGGATCAAGACGCAGGGCGGCGAAAGGCTTCTGCGCATTGTGGACGGCCTCCCCGCGATCGGCGACACCACGATTCCGGTCAAGGTGTATCAGACCACCGACCTCGCCGACTACCGCCAGCTCGCCTTCCTCACGGCATGGGCCACGGTCCGCGACAACTTCTGCGATCCTTCCATTCGCAAGGTGGACTGGAATGCGATAAGGGAGAAGTACCTCCCCGCGGCGCGCAATGCCGCATCGTGGAACATCTTCCGCGACGTCATGTACCTCATGTACGGCGAGCTGGACGCCTCCCACATCGGCTTTTCCTTCAACCACGCCTCGCTGAAGGTGTGGGGAGTTAAGCCGAACGACCATGAGTGGGCGCCTGTGACGACATGCATCGGAGTCCGCTTTGATCCAGAATGGAAGGGCGAAGGGTGGAAAGTTGCCGACGTCATACCAAATGCGCCGGTCGACTGCGGAGAGAACGGTCTCAATGCGGGGGATGTTCTCTTGGAGGTGGACGGCAGGAAGCTGAAGCCGGGAATGGACTACGCCGAGGTGTTCAGCGCGCCGCCGCAGCACAAGTACCGGCTGCTCGTGCAGCCGGCGGAGGGAGGAAGAAAAAGATTGCTTCGCGTAGATCCGCTTGACTTTGACATGGCGCGAATGCTGCTGCGCAAGGCAGAGGTCCTGGAGACGCGCCGGCGCGTGCGCAAAGAGGGAAATTTCGGGTACATCGCGGTCGACAGGATGGACGAGCAGTCAGCGGGGGCGTTTGCGGATTCCATCGTCTCGGAATGCTATGGACGCGACGGGGTGATCGTGGACGTTCGCGACAACGGCGGCGGCAATACGGCCGACAGGCTTCTCGACATCCTCATATGCCGCCAGCACACGCGCACGCTCTTCAGGGGAGACGTGCCAGAGGGATATCTCGTGTCGTACTGGGATCGTCCAGCCGCGCCGTCCATTCCCCTCGTCGTGCTGATGAACGAGATGACAGGGTCCAACGCCGAGGCGTTCGCCCATGCCGTTCGGCAGGCGAAGAGGGGCGTGCTCGTGGGAAACGCCACTCCGGGCGACGTGATCGCGACAACCGAGAAGCCGCTTCTGGACTGCGGCAGGATGAACGTGAGCCACGCGGGCATGTTCCTCATGGACGGCACCGACATGGACCGCCACGGCGCGCAGCCTGACGTGAAGGTTGACATCACCCCCGCCGACTACGCCAACGGACGCGACCCTCAGCTTGACGCCGCCCTCAGGGAGCTCAAGAAACTTGCAGAGGCCAAGGCGAAGGAAAAGCCCCTGTCCGAACTGAAATACAATTAGTGATAATTTCCCCTTGCGCGCCGCCTTTCGCTGCACCATGAAGTGCACGTTCCATCCCGCACCAGGCACTAGGCACCAGGCACTCAATATGATATAATCTGTACATTGATTTCACCCATGTCGATTTCAACAATCAAAGGAGGAACCCTAGTGAACAACAGAATCAGCAGAAGAGGATTTCTTGGCGGCGTGATTGCGGCTGGTGCAGCGCCCGCGATTGTGCCTGCGAGCGTGTTCGGCGAGACGGCGCCCAGCAACAAGCTGCAGATAGCGCTGATCGGATGCGGACGCATCGGAACGTCGATGGACATCGGCGGACTCGCGGCCAACCAGGACCTTGCGATGCTCACCACGGTGTGCGACTGCGACTCCGTCCGTCTTGCGAACATGAAGAACGTGGCCGAACAGCGCTACCAGCGCAAGATGGACCACCTGAAGCTGGAGATGGACTACCGCAAGGTGCTCGACGACCCCGGCATAGACGGCGTGATGATCTGCACGCAGGACCACTGGCACGCACGCATGGTGGTGGAGGCCTGCCTCAAGGGCAAGGACGTTTATGTGCAGAAGCCTATGGCGCTTTCGGTTGAGGAGAGCGAGGCGATCGTAGAGGCCGTTCGCCGCACGAAGCGCGTCTTCCACATCGGCACCCAGCAGCGCAGCGACCACGGAGGATGCAACAATGGCTTTCGCCGTGGCGTGGAGTATGTTCTCAGCGGGCGCATCGGCACGCTGAAGCGCATAGAGGTGGGCATCATCGACAACAGCCCGTCGAAGGAGTGGGACGTTCCCGCGATCGAGAAGACTCCCGATCCGCACGACTTCAACTTCGACCTCTGGCTCGGCCCGGCGCGCAACGACGTGCACTATTCGCAGCTGCGCACGCATTGGCGTCCCGTGGACGCCAACGGCAAGCCATACGCAAGGATTCCCGGCCAGAACGTGGGCTGGCTCCAGATCCAGGACTACTGCACCGGCAACGTCTCCGGCTGGGGCTCTCACCACATGGACATCGCGCAGTGGGCCATGAACAACGCCGGTCCTGTCTCGGTGAAGTGCGAGAAGGTCACGTTCCTCAAGGGGCGCCTCTTCAACGTGCACGACGACTGCCTCATCACCTACAAGTACGCCAACGGCGTGGAGCTTCAGCTCGGCACGCCGCGCCTCACCGGCTTCCGCTGCGGCGCGAAGTTCATCGGCGAGAACGGCGACTGGATCTCCACATGCCGCTGGGTGGACAGAGTCCCCGAGGCGAAGCGTGTGGACACCGCGTACAAGCCGAAGGCCGACATCTGGCGCGTCTGCGAGGCGAACCGGAAGGGAATCATCGAAGGCGAGCCCGAGAAGCAGGTTGTGCGGAACATGGAGAAGAACCATCATCGCCCCTGGTTCCTCGGAATGCGCTCGCGCAAAGACACCAACATCAAGGTCGAGGAGGCCAATGTCTCCACGATTTCCTGCATACTCGGCTTCCACGCCATGAACAATGCCGGCTATGAGATCAAGTGGAATCCAGAGACGCGCAAGTTCGTGAACCCCGCAGACGCGGCGAAGTTCACCAGCTGCAACGAGCGCGCGCCGTACTCGACCATCGACGCGCTGAACGAGATACGCAAACGCGGCTGATATCAGTCCGTAAAGAAAGAGAGATGTCCGAAATGAAGAAACTGCTTTTTGCCGCCGCGGCGTTCGCGGCATGCATGTGCGCCTCGGCCGATGCGCCGCGTTCTTTTGCGGCGACCGTCGAGGATTACCTCGCCACGCATCCCGTGGCTGGCATGGAGACGTATGCCGACTTCTGCCGCCTCGTGGCGCAGCCAGCCGCCAATGGCGCGGTGGACGCCACCGTGCAGCCCTGCCACAAGGCGCGGAAGATCCGCTTCTGGGGCGCGCTCGAGCACATGTCGGCCTTCAAGAGCTGGGGCCTCGACGTTGCGGAGTTCGATCCCGACGCCGCCGACCGTGGCGACTACCCCGACGTCATATTCTGCCATCTAGCGCCTGGCTACTGCCAGGGCGACGTGGATCAGATTCTGGATGCCGTGCGCCACGGAACGCACTTCGTGACGCTCCAGACGACCGACCGCTGGAGCGAGGCGATCGCCAAGCGTCTCGGCCACACATACGGCGGCGTGCTGACGGCGCCTGCGATGGACCGCGGCGGCGTGTTCTTCAAGAACTGCCCGAAGCTATTCGCCGGATTCCCGGAGGGCCGTCTCGACGCGCCGTTGTTCTCGTGCGTGGGCAAAAGCCGCCACGGCATGTTCCTCACGGGCGAGACGTGCCTGCTCGGCGTGGCCGACACGCACACCGGCCGCATCGCCAGCTCCATCGCGCAGTACAAGTACGGAAAGGGCGCGGTTACGCTCGTGGGGCCGTGCGTCAATCAGTCCTCGGCGAAAGACATGAACGCGCCCGCCTACAAGCGCCTGCTCCTCAACCTCGTGGATCTTCTGCCGCCTGTCGCGCGCGAGAAGCCCTACGACGTGCTGCTCTACACCCGTTGGATGTGGCATCGCGACCCAAAGACCGGCGCCGTCGCGCCGAAGGGCTCGTACCATCATTTCTCCACAGAAATCGGCGCGGGCGAGATGGCGCGCTACTTCACGGCGAAGGGGCTCACGGTCAAGGTCACCGACGACCCCGAGGTATTCCGCACCGCCGCATTCCGCGCCTGCCCGCGCATGGTCTTCGCCTGCGCGAACGAGGAGCAGTTCGAGACCGAAAGCCAGCGTGCGGCGTTCTACGCCTGGGCGAAGGCGGGCGGCGGCACGCTCGTGCTCCACTCCGCTAGCAACTGCGAGGTCGGCAGCAAGGAGTGGCGCGACTTCCTCGGCGGCACGTTCCTCTTCCACTATCCGAGGCAGATGCCAGTGCCTTTCGCGGACGCCGACAAGTCGAATCCCGCCATCGCATGCATGCCCGCCGGCTACGTGTGGCCTCGCGAGGAGATCTATGTGAACGACATGGTGCCCGGCGCAGTCAAGCCCGTTCTCAAGTTCGACGCGCGTGCAATCGCAGGCGACATGCAGAAGTGGATCAAGGACCGTGGCCGCGCTCCGGCAGACGGCACCCACATTCTCGAGTGGACGAAGACCTACGGAAAAGGTCGCGTTTACTATTCCGCACTCGGCCACAACGCGGATAGCTTCTCCAGGCCCGAGTTTCTGGAGCACCTCTACCAGGCCTGCCTCTGGACCGCGCCAATTTCCGCCGCACGCTAGACAGGCTCAGACGACGTGGACTCCTGGATAGACATAAACGCCGATCCGGCGCACGTGAAGCGCGAGCGCGAGAAGGCGCGCCTCCTGCGCCAGACGGACTGGTGGCGCGCGCTCGTGGCAAAGGGCGTGTGCCACTACTGCCACCGTAACGTGGGCGCGGCGAACCTCACCCTCGACCACGTCGTTCCCGTTGCGCGCGGCGGACGCTCCACCCGCGGCAACTGCGTGCCGTGCTGCCGCGACTGCAACGCCAAAAAGGGCGCGCGCACCACGGCCGAGCAGATTCTGGACCAGCTCTTTCCCGAAGGCTGAGAGGTGCAACATGAAAACGCTCAATGTGGCGATCGTCGGCTTCGGCTTCATGGGCCGCACGCACTATGGCGCATGGAAGAAGACTCCATGCGCGAAGGTGACCGCAATCTGCGACTCCAACTTGAGCCAGCTATCGCGAAAGGTGGCGGGCAACGGCAATGACGCCGATCTCACCACCGACTTCAAAGGCGTTGCCGTGGTTGAGAGCTTTGACGAGCTTCTTGCCCGCGGCGGCTTCGATGTGGTGGATCTCACGCTGCCTACGCCTCTCCACCCGGCTCTGGTGAAGAAGGCGCTGGCCTCTGGATGCCATGTGCTTTGCGAGAAGCCGATGGCGCTTGACGTGAAGTCATGCAACGCCATGATCGCCGCCGCCGCGAAGTCAAGGGGAAAGCTTATGATCGCGCAGTGCCTGCGCTTTGCGCCGGCGGTGAAGTACCTGCACGACGTGGTGGCGTCGGGAAAGTACGGCAAGGTGGTGGGCGCGTCGTTCGATCGCGCTTCGATGCTGCCTGGATGGGGCGCAGGGGGGAAGAGCTGGTTTCTTGACGAGGAGGCGTCCGGAGGCGTGTTGCTCGATCTGCACATCCACGACGTGGACTTCATCAACTGGACATTCGGCCGCCCGAAGTCCGTGGTCGTGCGCCGCCATGTGCGTCCCGACGGCGTTGCCGACCGCGCCACGACTCTCTACGGCTACGACAACTGCGTGGTCTCAAGCTCGGCAAGCTGGGCCGCGTCGCCCTCGTTCTCGTTCGAGGCGCGCTCCTTCGTGGAGCTTGAGAAGGCCACCATCGTTATGGACGCCAAGCGCGCCGCTCCGCTTCAGGTGTACCCATTCAAGGGCAGGCCTTTCACCCCGAAGCTAGACTATTCGATCTCTCCGTACGAAGCCGAGATCAAGGCCTTCGCCGCTTGGACGCTAGGCCGCCGCGCGTCCGTGCCGATAACACTCGAGGACGCGCGCGACGCAGTGGCGCTTGTGGAGGCCGAGCGCAGGAGCATGCGCGCAGGCCGCGAAATTATGATATAATCTACGCGATGGGAAATGAATGCACATCGCAGAGCTCCGCCGGTGCGGAGCTGCACCTTCTCGTGCTGTGGTCCAACGCCCGCTTCGCCGAGAAGAAGATTCTCGCCGCCATCTCCGGCGAAGTGGAGATCGTGTGCACGCAAGAGATGCGCTTCCCGTGCGAAGCCGAGCAGGGGTATCGCAGATTCTACGGTCCGTCCTTGCCTGACTCGCGCCACAAGGCGGTGAAGTGCGGGCGCGGTCCGTTCCTTCTCGTGGTGGTGCGCGACCATTCGCCGGAGTTCGGTCCGTGCGTCATTGGCTTCATGCGCTACGAAGAAGCCAACCTGAAGA
>JAEEGF010505284.1_pt1 | contig 21143 bp, 15 predicted proteins | sample 9134171 | NCBI WGS metagenome assembly JAEEGF01 (sample SAMN16246542, study PRJNA631951) | gut metagenome | biome: gut microbiome; feature: rumen; material: AP-attached | host: Bos | place: Iran: Karaj | collected 2018-10 | reverse complement strand
CAAGGCAGATGCAAACAGAACAAACTCGAAATCAAGATCTTCGACTTCCGGAGAAACAACCGTTTCTGTTTTTTCCCGTTTGGCTTTCAAGTCGCGGGCAATGTCGAGATAAACTCCCCTAAACGCTTTCAAATCATCGTCAGAAAACCCATACGATGCTTGTGCTTCCGCTACACACATCGGGCTTTGTCCGTCTTCAACCTCAACAAGGTCGGTGTATTGATCAAGTTGTGTTTTCAGTCGTTGTACATCCTTGAAACGATTGATGAAATCGGCCTTGGCTGCATCGCCTTTCAATTTGAAGACTTCTTCTGCCTTGAAATCCAAATCGTGGATAGTCATGAAGTCCTTCAAATCCTTTACAGCCTCGTTGTACTTCATCAAAATGACCGATGCTGGTTCTACAAGCCAAATCTGACGAGCCTGATCTTTCTTTTCTCCAGAAAACAATGCAATTGCAGTGTCAACTGCCTCCTGTTGTCCTCTGAAATCAAGAATATTGCCGTATGGTTTGCTGTCGTTCAATATGCGGTTAGTCCGCGAGAATGCCTGTACCAAACCATGATATTTCAGGTTTTTGTCAACATACAGCGTGTTCAAATATTTGGAATCAAATCCCGTAAGTAACATATCCACAACAATAGTAATGTCAATTTTATTCTTGTGTGCATAATCCTTGTTACTATATTGCTGATTCTTTATGCGTTGCTGTACATCCTGATAATATGCATCGAACTCTTTTATAGAATGATTCGTTCCAAACTGTTTGTTGTAATCGGCAATAATACTTGCCAAAGCCTGTTTCTTCAAATCAGGTTCCTGCTGATTATCTTTTTGTTCCTGTGGCAAATCTTCTTGAATCTGCTGTATATCACGGTCTCCATCGGCCGGCGGCGAGAAGACACAGGCAATGTTCAACGGCTCATAATTTTCATCTGTTTTCGATTTTTGCATCTGCATTTCCTTGAACAAATGATAATACTCGATTGCATCATTTATGGAACTTGTGGCAAGAATGGCATTGAAACGCCCTCCTGCCGTAGCCGCACTATGCTTGCCCAAAATTGTTCGAACAACTGCCGACTTTTTTACCGTATCACCAATCATATCAGAATTTTCCGGCTTGAAATAATCAACATGAAACCGTAAAACATTCTTGTCTTCTATAGCATTGGTGATTGTATATGAGTGTAATTCCTTTTGGAATACATCTTTTGTTGTCTTGTATTGCGCCTCTTCGCCAGTGATTTGCGTATAAGTCGCATTTTCCTCAAAGATTGGAGTTCCAGTAAAGCCAAACAACTGCGACTTCGGAAAGAAATCCTTGATGGCCTTGTGATTATCTCCAAACTGAGAGCGATGACATTCGTCAAAAATAAAAACAATCCGCTTGTCGCGCAAAAGATTTAACTTGTCCTGATAATTTCTACGGTTTTGTGGATCAAGGGCAATGCCAAGTTTCTGAATAGTAGTAACAATTATCTTGTCTGAATAATCCTCGGAAAGCATACGACGGACAAGTGCGTCTGTATTGGTATTCTCCTCTACACAACCATCCTGAAATTTGTTGAACTCTTCGCGTGTCTGCTTGTCAAGGTCTTTACGGTCAACCACAAACAGGCATTTTTCAATTTCTGGGTTATCCTTTAGCAATGTAGAAGCCTTGAAAGATGTCAAAGTCTTTCCGCTTCCTGTAGTATGCCAGATGTAGCCGTTACCTCGATTTTCATTGATACAACTTACAATAGCCTTTACCGCATATATCTGATACGGACGCATCATTAACACCTTGCGTTCGCAAGCCACTAAAACCATATAACGGCTAATCATCTCTCCCAAACGACACTTTTGCAGAAAAGCATCCGAAAAGGCTTCAAGACCTGTTATTTTTTGATTTTTCTCGTCTGCCCATTGATATACTGGCAAATATTTTTCTTCTGCATTGAAATTGAAATGCTCCTTATTGTTATTTGCAAAATAATAAGTATTGTGCTGATTGCTCACAATAAACACTTGCATAAAACACAATAAGGAATTAGTGTATCCATTACCTAAATCGTTTTTATAATCAACGATTTGTTGCATTGCACGACGCGGACTTACCTCTAAGGTCTTCAACTCAATTTGCACCACAGGCAACCCGTTAATTAGCAAAATCACATCATATCGCTGAAAACTGTTACGCGTATTGATGCGTAATTGACGAATCACTTCATAATCGTTTTTGCACCAATCCTTAATATTTACCAACATATATTGCAACGGCGTTCCATCTTCACGAATAAAAGTATTACGTTCACGCAACCGTTTTGAAGTATTGAATACATCTGAATCAGTGATTTCTTCCAATAAACGAGCAAATTCATTGTCGGTCAAATGACATCTATTAAGATTTTGGAACTTCTCGCGGAAATTCTGCTCAAGCGAAGCCCTATCATGAATGTCATCACGATAAACATATTTCAAGTTCTCGCTAAGGTAGCGAATAAAAGAATCTTCTATCTGTTTCTCAAGTGCCATAACTATAAAGTTATATCAAATTGTTCGTTTATTTTAGGATTTACAAAAATACATTTTTTTTCAATCCTTCACATCCAATCAAGAGCAATTTATTATTCAGATTTCACCAATGCATAATGCTTTTTTATTGATTTGCAAAAATACTAATCCCTACAGAACCATACCTAATCCCAACAAATTAGTATAACCGCACTTTAAAATCGCCACAAATGATGATATTCTGGCAAATTATATGGGTATACTTTTGTGTCGTAAAAACAATGAGGTTCTAAAATTCAAAACATTTTAATAGTAATAACTTAAAATTCAAATTAATATGAACACTAACATTAGTAAAATCTCCCTCCTTTGGGTAGTCGTCATGATGGGCTTCATGGCTCACATTGTCACCGATGTTCTTCCAGCATTCTGGGGTGCCAACATAGCAATGCCCGATGCTACTGGCGAAGTACAGACCGGCATGATATTCTTTATGATTTGCATATCCTTTTTCGTTCCTGCGTGCGGATTGCTTTGCATGCAATATCGACAACATAAGGCCTTGCGAATAGCAAATCTTGTACTAGCTAGCATTATGCTACTGTTCAATGTCTTTCATACAAGCGAATTGTTTATGGAATTCAATCCGGTACAACTACTCATACTCCCGACTATGATAGTATTGAGCATTTATCTGTTTGTTTTCTCGCTTCGCGCATTAAAATCAGAAAAATAACATTTTGTCAAATTAATAGTTTAATAATATGGATTTACAAATTGGTGATATTCAAGAAACTGCGTTAATAACACTGGCAATAAGAGCTAGCGAAACAGCTCGCCCCGACGCAAGAATAAAAGACTACATGGCAAAAGAAATAATCGACACCTTGCAAGTTGACGTTAGCAAATACGATCAGTTCATGTCGCACGAAGGTGTGGTCGCTCGCACTATAATGTACAGGGACAAACTCAAAGAACTTATCGATAAATACCCCGATGCTCTTTGCGTAAATCTGGGCTGTGGCTTCGACGATAAGTTTGTACAGGTTGACAACGGAAAAATCACTTGGTTTGATGTAGATCTGTCTGATATTCTTGCTGTTCGGCGCAAAGTATATACCGACAGGGACCGTTGCGTGATGAAAGACGGAAGCGCACTTGAATCGGATTGGACAAAAGGTCTGCCCAAGCGCTCAACCAACATAATAGTGATGGAAGGAGTGCTTGAATATTTCACAAAGGAAGAAGTGAAAACTTGCCTAAATATGCTCTGCGATTCATTCGAACACGGCTACCTGCTTGCCGAACTGCATCATCCTCTTCTTGGCAAGAACACCAAGCACCACGATGCAGTAAAATACACAAATGCCGAATTTCACTGGGGAACCAAGTCGGGCAAAGAATACCTTGAACTGGAACCGCGAATGACATTGCTTTCGGAACAAAGCTACAATGTGGAAATGAAGAAATATTCGGTTCGTGCAAAACTATTTGCATTCTTCTTACCGCACCTGAACAATCGATTGGCTGTATTTAAATGGTAATCAAAACAATAACCTTAATAAAGTAATAATATGAAGACTGTAATTAAAATTATTCTTATGATGGTCGCTTATCTTGCAATATTCATTGCAGGAGCCTCAAGCGGAATTATCCATCCAATGTGTTATGCGTATATTGGTGCGGTTTTGCCTTTCTTATGCGCATTTGTATATCTTTACACATCGACACTTATTCGCAGTTTCGGAGCTGCAACTGCCCTTAATGGATTCATACTCGTCCTTTTCCTTTTGGGCGGTGAAACCGATCCGACTTTAATTATAGGCATTGTTGCTATAACCGCAATTTCCGAAATTATAAGGCTATGCCTTAAATACGACACACTTAAAGGCGTACGTTGGAGTTTTGTGCCTTTTGCTTTTTCATTTTTCGCATACACAATCCACTGGTGGACAGATACCAAAGGCTCGCTTGCTGCTGCAGTTGAAGAAATGCCGGCAGGATACGATGAGTTGATGAAACCAGTTATCGACAATATTCCAGCACTGATTATAGTATTGGTTTTGACAATACCATTTTCTGTAATCGCCATGCGGATAGCAGAACGTTCGATGAAAAAGCAAACTGCTATATTGAAGTAAAGCTATCTCAACACCATCTCCCTCAGCAATTCGTCCAAATCAGACGAATCGCTAGTGTGATTTATGTCTGGACGAAAATCAGGAATAGTTTGCTCGAAATGTTCCGCCAATTTGTGGGCATAGTCCACCAAATCGGCATCTACTTCCTTGTTGTCGTTTCCTTTGCTTTGCCTTTTCAGTGCAATCAAGGCTTCAATCTTCTGACGTACAACTTCGTCATCAACAGTAGCTTGCACGAGCTCTTCGAAAAGTACGGGAGGCATAGTCTTATGCTCCTCGAGCCAACGGCACGACAATATACCTCGCAGATAATGCAGGAAGCGCTTGAGCGGATTAGTGGAATCCTGCAGATAGCGTTTGTCGTGCTTGATATAAAGGCTTTCGTAATGGTACATCGTCTTGATGGGATTGAAATACATGGGTTCCAACTTCCTCATCCGCAACAAGAAATCCTCATCGGCACGATAGATGACAGGAGAATGAAGCCATTCCATCAGCGAGGGATTTGACTTCTGGAACAGACGTAAAGTCTTGCGCAATTCCCAGCCGACCATATCAATGTTATCATCGAACATTTCTTCAATCACATCACGACCTTCGTTCACATTCAGGTACCAATCGAGCTTGTTCACATAAACGAACCGCACATCCCAGTCGCTCTCGTCGGAAAAAAGTCCCCTAGCCCTGCTTCCCGACTCTATAGCCAGCAAAACCCGAACATCGTACTGCCGTTCAATCTCCTCCAAGTGGGTAAGAATGACTGAATGCATATTGTTATCTTTGTGTTCCATGTATGTAATCTGTCTGGTGGAAATTTTCCACCGATGCCCATTATTAGTCAATAAACTTCATGAGTTCTGCCTTCTTAGCATCGTATTCCTCTTGGGTAATGATTTGCAAATCAAGCTTTTCTTTCCACTTCTTTAGTTCTTGGAGAGCAGCCTCGGAGGATTTCATCTTGGTTTGAACTTCGCCAACAGCAATTGCCTCCTCAAAGTTGGTACAAGCCAATCCTCCACGATTGAGCACAAGATATATCTTGCATCCGCTGGTTAACTTGTTAAAAGGATCCAGAGGTACGCATTGGATTCTCTTGATGGTTGCAACACCTCCAGCACGGTTCTCCACTCGCTCTGCCACTTCACGATTGGCAGCACTTGAAGCAGCATTGTCGGATTCATCCGTGAAAGCATTTACCCAACTGCCTGTAACATCCTTAAAATAAAGGTAATACTTCCCATTTGTCGGATATCCGTATGTAATTGTTGAACCTATTTTGTATGAAACTCCATCTGAAGCAACATATTCTGTAATATCGCCACCAGCCTTTCGACCAGTTAAATCTCTTGCCGATTTCTGTGCTTGTATGTCCTGATATGTTACAGTTTGTGCAAAAGAGAACAAACTGCAAGTCGATAAGATAAGTATCAAAATATTTTTCATTCCATTATGTTTTTCGCTTACAAAAATATGCAAATTTCTACAACTAAAAATTACTTCTCACGCAACGAAACAGCAAAACCGCCACAAGGTGCCATTCTTAACTTCATGACAGACTTGCTTGTGACATCCTTTTTGGTGATGGTGTATGCCTGTGGATTGTAGTTTTCGGGCAAACCGCTGGCGTCCTTGTCATCGGCATAGATTGTGGCTTCGTACTTAACACCAGGTTTCAAGAAATCCAATTTCACTGTGACCTCGCGGGCATTTTCATCGGTAATGCCACCAACATACCAGACATCGTGAGGCTTGGCGTTTGCCAAATCCTTGGCTGTTGCATCGTCTGGCAAAGCATAAACGAACTTTGTTGCATTCGAAACCACGCCTTTCTTGCCATCGGCAAGAGTACCAATGCCTTCGGCAGCCTTGTTCAGTGTGGAAAGTTTAGGATGACGAGCAGTAACAATGTAGGCACCCGGCTCGGCTTCAAGATAGAGCGACTTGTCCCAATCGACAGCCACATCCTTTATGAACTGAAAAGCATCCATAAACTTAGCATAGTGTTCGGGAAAGTCGGCAGCCATTTGCAAAGGTGAATAGAATGTTACATACAATCCAAGCTGGTTACAGATGGTAGCGCGAATCTTACCGCCCCACGAAACTATCTTGCTCATGTCGGTCTCGAAAATGCCAGGTGTATAGTCCATAGGTCCGCCCTGCAAGCGTGTGAATGGCAAGATGGTTGTGTGTCCCGGTTTTATGCGTTCTTGGAATTCGGTACCCATTGCACTTTCGTTGCCAATCATATTTGGCCAAGTGCGGCAAAGTCCAGTAGGACGCACTGCCTCGTGGGCATTTACCATAATGTGATGCTTTGCAGCCTCAACAATTGCGTAATGGTAATGATTGTTAATAGGTTGGCTGTAATGTCCTTCGGCAAATGGAATGATAGTGCCGACATAACCACTCTTAACTGCATCGTAGCCGTACTGGTTCATCAGATTGTAAGCCTTTTCCATCCAGCGCTCGTAATTTACTGTGGATGCCGAACTTTCGTGGTGCATGATAAGGCGAATACCCTTTTCGTGAGCATATTTGTTGAGTGCTGGCAAATCAAAATCGGGATAAGGTGTCAGGAAATCGAATACAAAGTCCTTCTGCTTTGCGTACCAATCTTCCCAGCCTATGTTCCAGCCTTCGATAAGTATGGCATCGAAACCATTTTCGGCAGCGAAATCGATGTAACGGCGTACATTGGCATTGTTTGCACCATGCCTGCCGTTTGGCTTGGCATGTTCAAAATCGGTGATGCCAAGTTTCACTGATGGAAAGTCGTCGGTGTAAGCCCAAGTGCTTTTACCAGAAATCATTTCCCACCAAACGCCCATATACTTCACAGGGTGAATCCACGACACATCATCCAGTACGCAAGGCTCGTTAAGATTGAGTATCAGGCGCGAAGCAAGAGTTTCGGTAGCAGATGTAGTTACCATGACCGTACGCCAAGGCGTAGTGCAAGGTGCCTGCAAGCGACCTTTATATCCAGTTGCATCAGGCGAAAGCCATGCGCGGAAAGTCATGGTTGTGTCGTTGTATTCGAGATGCATGGTTGGGAAATCGAGGGTTGCTGCCTCGTGTATGTTGATGTACAAGCCATCATCGGTTTTCATCTGCAAGGCTGTTTGCACGCCTGTAGGAGAAAAACCTTTCCATGGCCAGCCTCCGTCCTTGTGGCTTATATCGAATAGGCTACGAATTTCCGACAAGCGGGATTCTGTATAGTTGAACTCCTGTGTATCGTAATCTCCTGGAATCCACCATGCTGTATGGTCACCTGCCATTGCAAATTCGGTAAGTTCTTCCTTTATCCAGAAGCAGACCAAAGCATTTTCAATTGGAAATTCGTAACGGAATCCTAGTCCGTCATCATACAAACGGAAACGAATCTGCATTACCGTTGCTTTTTTCTCGGTGGAATGATCCATACTTTCAATACTACCAATGGGTTGCTCAAGTGTTACAAGCATTTCGTTGTAATGGTTGCGAATTTGAGCCTCTTCGCCCCACACTGGCTCCCAAGTCTCGTCGAAAGTGCTGTATTTTGAATCTTTCAATACGAAAGCATGAGCAAGGTCGTCGCGCCATTCGAGGGTAAATCCCATCTTTGATGGCTTTACAACTGGCTTTCCTTCACGGTTGAGCGAATACTGCAGAATTCCATTTACTACCTCAAATTTAAGTTCCAATTTTCCATCTGGACTTTTGAGTGTGACTGGATTAGCATAGGAATTTGAGAATAATCCTATCATCATGCAAATAAGGATAAAAACAAAGTTCTTCATAACTATATTCTTGTTTATGGATTTGCAAATTTATAGAAAAATGTGCAAACGTTCAAAAGGCAGGGGACAACTTTTAAATCTAAAAACGAATTGGCAACTTGATTTTGACTATTTTTGCAATATGGATAAAACGGAAAAAAGGTTTTACATATATCTTTTGCTATGGTTCATTGCGGATTTGATTCAAGCGAGCGTAACCAATGTCCATGCAGATGAAGCGTATTATGCCCTGTACGGTCAGTTTCTTGACTGGGGCTACTACGACCACCCGCCAATGGTTGGACTAATGACATTCTTGAGTCACTGGGCACCTGGATATTTGTCAATACGCCTTTTGACTGTTTTGCTTCACTCTGCTACTTTACTGCTCGTCTGGAAAACCATTAGACCTGCCAATCCTACGATTAGGGATGTTAACGAATTCTGTATCATTTCGCTATCCTTATTCATGTTTGTGCTGTACGGCTTTATTACCACTCCCGATGCCCCGTTGCTGTTTTTCGTAGCTTTGTTCTTTTATTTGTACAAGCTGTACCAGGAGAAAAACAAAGTATGGATTGCACTGCTGATTGGTGTCGCTATCGCAGGAATGCTTTACAGCAAGTATATGGCGGTACTTGTGGTCGCTTTTGTCCTGCTGTCGAATTATAAATTGCTAAAAGATTGGAGAATGTGGCTGGCAATTGCTTTTGCTGCAATGCTTTTTATGCCTCATGTATTGTGGCAGACATTTAATGGGTTTCCAAGTCTAAAATACCATTTTCTTGTCCGAAAGGATCCGTTTTCATGGTCATACATCCTTGAATTTATACCCAGTCAGTTGTTGGTCTTTAATCCTGTTTGCTTTATCCTGGCACTGTATTTCTGCTGGAGAGAGCGCAAGAACAAGGATACGTTTATCCGCGCAATTGTTTTTACAACAATTGGCTTTTTCGCATTTTTCTGGGTTATGACGATCAATGGACACGCAGAACCTCATTGGACTGTCGCTACATCAATACCTATTCTGTACATTCTATTTATGCATACTCGCGAGCATGTTTGGCGTAAAAGGATAATGATTTTCGTATTGCCTTTTGCTATGATTATCATAATTGCAAGGATAGCATTGCTTTTCCCAAATGTGCCGGAACAAACAGGCTTCGGCAACCGCCGACCACTTATAAATGCCATGCACAAATTGTGTGAAAACACACCTACAATATTCTATTCGTCGTTCCAATACCCATCAATATACCGATATTATACAAGTGAAAATGCAACAGCGCTCAGTTCCGTATACAACAGAATGACGCAATATGACATATTGCAACTCGACAAGGATTTGCAAGGTAAGGAAGTCGCTGTTTTGTCGCCATATAGTGCATACGGCATGACAAAAATCGATGATTTTGAGTTCTATTACAAACGCATTCAGAAATTTCAGGGAACCAATAGGATTGATGTCATTGTTGATAGGCAAATACCATCCCATGATAGCATTGAACTATATGTGACTTTAAAAAACAACTATTCGTTGCCTTTTGATTTCAAGCACGAAGAAATGCCTGTCGGTTTTGATGCTGCCTACATGCAACAGGATAAACTAAAGATAGAACATTGCATATACGATGGCGAAAATGTTATACCAGCAAATGGCAGTATTTGTGGGAAACTGAAATTTAAACGGCAAGATGAAGGCAACTATGTCATTTGCCTCAGGAATCATATAAACACATCGGTTAACAGCAAGGCGATGGAAATACCAAGAGACAATGATTGATTTGTACAATCGCGCCATGGCGCAATTCAACAGAAACGCCGCAGGCATTGAAACGTTGAACGTTAAACCAGAACGGCGAAGCCCTCAACGAAGTTAAACGGGCTTTAGCCCTTGAAACGGCGAAGCCATTAGAACTGGAAATATATGAATGCCTGCATGTCGGAACAAATCGACTGATACACAACAAACACAACCAAGAGTACGACAATTGCCTGAACCCAATGCGGTGTAGCTATGAACTTATCGCGCCACTTGTCCTTCAAGCTTCCACTAAACCAATGCGTCAGATAACCAAAAGCCATCAACAGAAAGACTTTGTAGTATGCGGCAATCACTGCAGGAACATACTCAAAATGGAAATTAGTGAATACATTCTTGAACATCGCTATTGCAGTGTCGAAATCCTGCGAACGGAAGAATACCCAGGTTACCGTTATAAATAGGAAGGTGTTGAGCACCCTGATAAAATTCATAAATCCACCGTTGAACTTTGCAAACGGACTTATTTTTTGCCAGTACTTGTCGAAAATCAAGCCCACGCCGTTAAGTCCGCCCCACACGAGGAAATTCCAGCTTGAGCCGTGCCACATACCGCCGAGAAGCATGGTTATCAATCGGTTGATATTCGACTTGATGCCATCTGCCACCGAAGGCACAAACCTTATCAGCAGGAACAGCACGAGTGCAAATGCCAATATTGCAACGGTTACTATCCAACTCGATGCCATCAGCATGATTACCAGTAGAATGAAACCGAAGTTCAAGTAGGTTCCGATGGTTGCCTTGCGGTTTCCACCAAGTGGAATATAGAGGTAGTCTTTCAGCCACGACGACAGCGAAATATGCCAGCGAGTCCAGAATTCGGAACAGTTTTTCGACTTGTACGGCGAGTTGAAGTTCTTGCTCAGACGGAAGCCCATCAGCAAGGCAACACCTATGGCAATGTCGGTGTAGCCCGAGAAGTCGCAGTAGAGTTGCAACGAATAGCCGAACATCGCCATCAGCGACTCAAAGCCAGTGTACATGTCGGGATTGGTAAACACGCGGTCAATAAAGTTTACCGCAATGTAGTCGCCAATCATAATCTTCTTTACCAAGCCCTTGAGTATCATAAACACAGCCGAGCCAAACTCGTATCGCGTAAGCGAATATTTCTGGTAAATCTGTGGCACAAACTCCGATGCACGGACAATAGGGCCGGCAACCAGCTGCGGGAAAAACGACACATAAAATCCAAAGTCGATTATGTTCTTCACCGGTTCGAGCTTACGACGGTAAATGTCGATTGTATAGGACATTGTCTGGAAGGTGTAGAACGAAATTCCAACCGGCAGGAATATTTCCGACAGGTTGAACTGCGTTCCAACCAGCATATTCGACAGTCCTGCAAGGTAGTTTGTCGCCACCAGATGTGTTCCGAACATCGAATTGAAGGCATCGACAAAGAAAAATGTATATTTGAAGTACGAAAGTATGAAAAGGTTTATGAAAACACTGAGTACAAGATAGGTAGTTCGCTTGCCTTCCTTTTCCGACCTATGTATTGCATTACCAATGAAATAGTTCAGTATAATGTTAACTACCAGCAGAATAAAGAAGAATCCGCTCGACTTGTAGTAGAAGAACAAGCTTGCAAGGAACAGGTACAACGACCTAAGTTTCGGGCGGTTGCAGATAAACGAATAGCCAAACAGAACCACTGCGAAGAATATCCAGAAGAACATCTTCGTGAAAATCAGCGGTGAATGTTCGTCATACAGAAATATGCTTTGCAAAAACTCAGTCACAATCCAAAATATGAGGGCGCAAAATTAACATTTTGGACATTTGAAACAAAGGAAACTTTTTCAACATACAACAAAAAAAACGGCTCTCGAAAATGAGAGCCGCATAAAACTTTTATCAATTTTTCTTTCGCTTATTTCAAGATTTTGTATTTGCCGAAAATTGGTAACGGCTTTACGCTTCCTTGTGCTGCGTTTACAATACCGATGATTGCGAATACAAAGATACCAACGCTAACCAACCAGTAAATTACTCCCCACAACGACAATAACCACAAAGTGCTCCATGACAAGGTGTGTATTAATATTGCTGTGATTATGAAGTTAATCAACCACCATGCTGTTTCAACGATGCAAAGTACAAGACCTTGATTTGCGTGGAAACGTGCAAATTTTGATTCCTTTGCTGCAAATATTGGAACCAATACCAACAACCAGAAATATGCAAGAATTGCAAATGCCTTGTTGTTCTGTACATCTTCAGGTGTAACTTCTGCCTGTGCATTGTTCTGTGCATTGTTTTCTACAGGCTTGTTTTCGAGTTCTTCTGCCATAATTTTATCTCCTAAAGTTTTGTATTATTAATAAATATTTTTGCAAAGAAAATGAATATTCTGTTATGATGCAATATTTTTTTTTCTGGTTCAAAAGTTTAAGGTTCAAGGGTTCAAAGTTTGAAAATTTGAAGATTTGAAGATTTGAATGGCTTCGCCAATCAACTTTTAACTTTCAACTCTTAACTTTTCACTACTCGATAGCGTTAAACCATTCTTTTTCATAATCTTCTTATTGGGTTAATCTATTGATTTTTGCTTCATTGTTACAGTCTCACCCTTAAAAGTAAACTTCATCTCCTTGTCACCGACTGTAAATGTAGCCTTGTCAACAACATTTCCATTTTCGCCAAGAGGAATACTGCCTTCGCCGTTATTATATGTGACATCACCAAACAAATTGCCACTATCCAGCAGATTGCCATCATCGTCATACTTCGTGAAGAAAAGATTTGCATTATCTTCGACGCTGATAGTCAGACGATATGTACTATTTTCTGATTCATAAAACCATTTTGTCCTAGAAACAGATTCTGGAGCAGAACTTTTTGCTGGTTCAACAGATTCGGTAGCGGATTCGCTGGTTTTGTCTGTGCTTTGTTCATTGTTGTTGTTACCGCAAGCTGTCATTAAGACTATACTTGCAATGCACATAAGTGCTAAAAATGTCCTTTTCATATTATTAAGATTTATTTGTTTTCTTGTTGTTGGTCTCACAGGCTCGCAGTCTAACAGGCTGTCAGCCCGTTGGACTGTTAGCCATTTACTTCTTCACAAATTCAACCCTTCTGTTCTTGGCTCTACCTTCTTCAGTACTATTGTCGGCAACTGGTTCGTGTGAGCCCTTACCAACAGCCCTTAGATTGAAACTGTCGCAACCCAAATCAACAAGGGCCTTTACAACAGCCTGCGCTCTTTGTTCCGACAATGGGTCGTTTACCTGATCAGAACCTTGGTTATCGCAGTGACCTTGAACTTCGAACCTTACATTAGGATTCTTCTTCATATATTCTGCAACCTTCTTGATTTCCTCCATGCTCTCAGGCTTTAGGTCAGCCTTTCCAGTTACAAAAAGAATATTGTTGGTTACAAATTTCCCACTTTGAGCAATAGCTCTTTCAACCTCAGTCATGTCCGTAGCATTGCGGTCATAGAGTTCCACAGCACCCTTTCCGATGCGGAAGTTCTTAATATATGTATCCTTGCTTCCTCCTCTAGCAAACAATGTTACCCAGCCTGCTCCTGGCTTAGCATTAGGAACATTGATAATTCTATTTCCATCTACATAGAACTTAATAGCTCTCTTGTTGAAGGACAATGCGTAATGATGCCATCTTCCGTCGTTGTAGGTTCCTGATTGTGCACTAGAACTACCTTCTTTGTATGTAAAAGAAGATTCTGATGAAAGACAATAGTGGCAATCAAAAGTGTGCTTGTCATATCCCAACCAATATGTAATAGTGAAAAGCTCATTATCGCGACTTGATTTTTCATTCATAATGTCAAGTTCTATGGATGGCGCACCATTCTTTTCTGTGTCGTCAAAAAGCATATCATACTCAATAGTGAAAACATCACCGAGATAATTTCTGCTTCCGTCTTTCATCAATGGTGAAATCCAACTGTCATCTTTATTCATTGCAATGGCTAATTCACCGCCAACTCTTGCGATTTCTGCATTTCCTCTTACGAGATCCCATTTTGAAGGGAATTCACCAACTTGTTCTCCTATAACCTTATCTTCGAAAATTACAATCTCACCAGGGACGAAATCGCTTTTCTTTCCTTCAACATTTACTGCGCCTTTCGGAGCTCCGCACTCATCGCAGAACTTGCCCTTGTTGCCCTCGTGTCCGCACTTTTCGCATTTCCAAGTTGCCGAGGCTGTCGATTCTTCAGGTTTCTTTGCTCCACACTCGTTGCAGAATTTGCCTTGGTTGCCTGTGTGACCGCAAGCAGGGCAAGTCCAACCGCTTTCCGATGCAGTGTTGGTTTCAGTTGCCGAAGAAGCACCTGGCTTCTTTGCTGCACATTCCTTGCAGAAGTTGCCATGGTTGCCAGTGGCACCACAAGCAGGACAAGTCCATCCACCATTGTCGTGCGGATCGTCCTGAATGGTACTTGAATTATCATTTTTCTCCTTTTCGATGGCTTTCCTAGTATTGTCGAAAGTCTTGTCGATGGCATTGTCCACAGCCTTGTCAACGGCTTTGTTTACACCTTCTTCCACTTTCTGGTTTACCTTGTTACGAATAAGGTTTCCTATCTGTGCGTTTGCAGCAAATGACAAAAACAATGTCATCAATGCTAATACTATAAGTTTTCTCATAAAAATCATATTAAAATTTTAGCAAAGGTAGAAAATGTTTTTTGAATGACAAGAGGGAAGGATAAAAAGTTTCGCCCCACCGGACTTCAATGGCATTAAAGCCCTTAAAGTCTTAAACGATGGGGCGATCTTTTTATTTTTTCCTTCCCCACACCACAGTATTACCTTCAATTTTCATCGCGGAAAGCGAGAAATGTTTTGTAATCCCAGATTTTTTTAATGCACAATGGATAATGGATGATTGATAATGTACAATTGGCTTCGCCGAGCTGAAGGTTGACAATGGATAATTGACAATGTTTTTTTCTTCGTTTAAATTTTCCTTAAACGAAAAATCGGACGGCATATCAACTTCTATCATCTCACGAAAATCAATCCCATAGTCGTTGACAAGCTTGAAAACACATTCTTTACAGTTCCAAAGGACGGTCAACTTTTCTAGATCGCCGTTGGCAGCTGTTATTTCTTCATCGGAAAATGCCCGTGTGGCTATTCGCTGTATCCTTGGTGATATTTTTTCAATGTCGATACCAACTTGACGATCAGGATTATAGATTACTGCAGCTATGTCGGCAGAATGACTAATAGAGATGTAGCCGTTATCGAGATACGGCTTATTGTCATCATAATGTATTGTCTGTTTTATGCCTACGGCTTTCAACAATGCACGAACTGAAAGCAGTTCGATACGGCGCTTTGGTGCAGAACATCGCTCTATTCGGCAATTGTCCTCACCAGTAAGGTCGCACATCGCACGAAGTTGCTCCTCGGTCTCCTCCATTTTCCAGAAAGCGAGAAGGGATTTATCTGATAATATGGATTTATAAATTAACAATGGATAATTAATAATTAATAATGAATAATGGACAATTGATAATGATTTTGTGGCGCTAGTGGCGACGCGCCGTGACACGTCGCTACCGCCACTCGAAACTCTCCATGAAATGTTCAATGTCTTCGCGGACAAAATCGACCACAGGTGCCAGCGAATCCTTGTTGGGATGCGCCTCGAAATATAGCGAACCGCGCATGAAATGGGTTGTGCTGTCGGTAAGGAAAAACTGCACCTGCGATGCTACATTGCCTTTAATGTTGTATAGACAGCCATACACCCGTGCCGAATCCTTTTCGAAAATGTTTTCCTCGATGGCATCGGCCTTAACGGTGTGCTTGTAGGCAAAGTCGTGAGCATCGTTAAGCAAGGTGTCGATGTCGCTGTATGTAGAATTGTCTATGGCGCGATATGTCATGTAAACCGTTGCCTTGTACTTGGGGAAATAGATGTCGAACCAACAGTTGTCCTCCTTTTCCTTTATCAGATACGCATATTCTGGAATCTCAAACTTGAACGGACATTCACCATTGTACTGCTTGTATGTCTTTTCGGGAAAATCGATGCGGAAATAGCCCTTCGGACGAGGTGCATAATTTTTTTCACCACAGGCGCAAAGCACAGCAAGTCCGACAACTAATATTATAACAAAAATCTTATTTTTCATCGGTTTCGGTGTTTTCTGATTTTGGCAATTTCACACGGATTTTCTTGATTCTGCGCTCGTTAGATGCCGTTACGGTAAAATCGAAATCCTTGATGCTTATGGTCTTGTCCTTGGCGGGGATTTCCTGATTTATTTCGAGCAGCATTCCTGCAAGGGTCTCCGATTCTCCCTTGGTCTCCTGGAACAACTCATAGTCGACATCCACTATCTTGCAGAAATCCACTATGCTGGTCTTGGCGTCAAACTCGTAGGTGCGGTCGTCAATCTTCTTGTACATGTCCTCATCGGTATCGAACTCATCATGGATTTCGCCCACAAACTCCTCGAGAATATCCTCCAAAGTCACAATTCCGCTCACGCCGCCGTACTCGTCTATTACGATTGCAATATGCATCTTCTTCGACTGGAAATCGGACAGCAAATCGTTGATTTTCTTGGTCTCAGGAACGATAAAGTGCGGACGAATGAGTTTATGCCAGTCGAAATCGTGTTCATCCACATGGGCAAGCACATCCTTTATGTAAAGGATTCCCATTATGTTGTCGAGATTGTCCTCGTAGATTGGAATGCGCGAAAAGCCCGATTCAACAATGTCACCGATTACCTTCGAGAATTTTGTATCGTACTCGATGGCGAAAACATCCACGCGCGAGGTCATTATTTCGCGGGCATCGAGAGACGAGGAATTTACAATGTCCTCAAGCATTTCGCGGTCATCCTTCAGGTCGTCAGATGCGAGTTCTATGGCTTGCGACAAGTCCTCGATGCTGATCTCGGATGTATGCTTCTTCTGCAGGCGCTTCTTTACCGCATTTGTCGATTTTATGAGGATTATGCTGAACGGATAGCACAGAGGTTCCAATACTCGCAGTGGATAAGCCATGATTTTCGAGATTGACAGCGGATATTTCGCTGCTAGAATCTTAGGAATCATTTCGCCAAACAGCAATATTACAAAGGTTATTACAACCGTCTGAAGCACAATGACAAGCACGGTATTCTCCATTGATGCAAAAAGTCTGTCGGAGAGAAAAGCCGTAATTATTACAATTGCGATATTGATGAAATTGTTGGCAACCAATATGGTTGCAAGCAGTTTCTCGGGTTCGGAAAGCAATTTTGCAATAAGCTTACCTTTTGCCGTCTTTGATTTGCGGATTTTTTCACGGTCGTTTGCCGAGAGTCCGAAAAAACCTGTCTCGCTTGCCGAAACAAGTCCGGAGCATACGAGCAGAATTACCACAACGATAATTCCTATTATTGTCGATTGATTATAAGGGTCAGGGTCCATTTTAATTTGAAGAGGCGTGTTTTAAACACGCCCGTACAATATTATTAATCTGTCAATCAATACATTTATTAATGTTGTAAATTAGAATGGCAAGTCATCTTCGGCGCTATTGGGCTGGAAAGCTGGTGCCTCTGTTGCAGAATCCTGAGGTTGTGCAAAAGGTTCTGCTGCTGGTGCTGCCGGCTGTGCAGGCACTGCTGGCTGACCATCGCGAGCCGATTTTGGTTCCATCATGCGAATTGTGTCGGCAAGTATTTCGGTAGTATAGTGGGTTGCATTGTCCTGCCCCTGCCAACTGCGAGTCTGCAAGCGACCTTCGAGATAAATGAGCATACCCTTGTCGAGATAGGTTTCGCAGAATTTTGCCAGATTTCTCCAAGCAACTATATTGTGCCACTCTGTATTTTCGTGCTTCTCACCGTCCTTTGTACGATATGGCTCGGTAGTAGCCATACGGAATGTTGCAACTGGTGTATCTTCCTTTACATAACGAATTTCGGGCTTTACTCCAAGCCTTCCAATGAGCATAACTTTGTTCAGGTACATATCAAAATAATTTTCTGCAAAGATAAGGAATATTTACGATTTACGAAGTACGATTTACGATTGATTTAAAGATTTAGCTTCGCTGAGCTGAAGGTTGATAATTTGAAGATTTGAAGGATTTAACTTCGCTGAGCTAAAGGTTGATAATTTGATGATTGTGGAGACGCAAAATTTTGCGTCTTTACATGTATGTTACCGTGGATGATAAAATTGTAGCCTCGCAATGCATTGCGAGGCTACAGAATTGTTTCATTGTATTTCATCCCAGACCCTGAAACAAGTTCAGGGTAACATCAAGGGTAAATCATTAATTCTTCACCACCTGCTTATTTATCACAAGTTCCTTCGTGCTAATCCTTACATTGTAGGTACCATTCGACAAGTTGTCAAGCTGGAGCATTGTCTCTTCGCTGCTGCCGTCGACACCAATAGTCTTTTGCATTACTATCCTGCCAAGCATATCGTAAACCTCAATGCTGACTGTTGTTCCGCCAAAGTTTTCCATGTGGATTGTAAGATCGTTGTGGAACGGATTCGGGAAAACTTGAACATCAGGCTCTCCTTCTGCTTCGCTACAATTTGCAACCACAATCTCGGATGCAGTGCGTGTGCCGTCGTAGTCAACCTGAACGAGACGGTAGTAGTTGTCGCCACCGGCTGCGCTGTAGTCGGTATAATTGTAGTCAAGCTGTTCGATGCTGTTTCCTGCTCCTGCTACGCGAGCAATTTCGGTGAAGTTGATTGCATCGTCGGAACGCTCAACGATGAAATAATCGTTGTTGCGTTCGGTAGCGGTTGACCATTCAAGGTTGACAAATCTGCCATTGCAAGCAGCTGTGAACGACATAAGCTCGATTGGAAGTATCGTGTTGTGGTCGATAGAACCTAGTGAAAGAATCTTGCCGTATGTTGACCTTGTAGCAGGCAGAGTAACATCCACCGATATTGTTCCATGCAGTCCATCAGAAACACTCTGGCTGCCACCACCAACATTCTCCCAGCAAGAGCCGTTCCAGAATGCGCCATATATGTCGGCAGCATCGTATGTTACAGTATGTTCATTGAAATGAGCGTCTCCACTCTTTGCAGAAACAGTCAATGTAGCATTGAGCGGCGCTGTTGAGGCAACATTCCAGTACTCCAAGTTGCTTACATGGTCGAAGCGAGGATCGTTACCATCGCAGTTATTATTTGGATTCCACCAACGGGGATACTCGCTCTCATCGAAACCTTCAGAATTGTGGAAATAGCGCACCGAAACATTTGAGGCGTTGCTCGACACCTTTATCTTGCCAAGGACATTGGTCTGACCTGTTGGGAAAGTGAAGCCGTTAGCATTGCCTGCCTTTGTTACTGTTCCATCCACAAAGCTATAAAATGTCATTTCATCGGCATTTTCAACGCTTGAATTTTCGCCAAAAGTAACATCGCCCTCAACATTGCCGTTGATAAATGTAGCATCGCCAGTTATCGTCATGCTTCCGCGAGGAACTATATCACCGCCGCGGTTGTTGAAGCTAACATTAGCTAGCGTGATGTTGTTGCTGATGACCTGGTCGTCACCTGATTCTGTTCCGCTGAATACGACATTTCCATTTGCTACCAAAGTTCCGATATTGTCGAGGTTACCTGTAATGTTCAAGGTCTTGCCGGCAGGAACCGTGAGGTTTGCTCCACTGGCAATAGTTATGTCGTGGGCATTTGCTTCGTCTGTCTGCAACGGCCAGTTTGTCTTCACGCACTGTGAAGGACCGATGTATATGTTATGCTCCTCTGTTGGCATCTCCGTAGCAATCGAGTATCCATTGTTGTATACATACCAGTTGGATGCTGTATTCCAATCGGTAGAAGTACCCTTCCATATATAGTCGTATGAAGATACATTAGGAACATCAGGAGTATTTATAGTGATTGCAAATTCTTTGGGTTGGGCACAGGTGGAAGGATCCGGAGTGAAGGTAAGATGATCATTCAATGCAGAAGTTGTATAGGTTGTTCCCGACACATAACCTGTAATCGCTTCCCAAGAACCAGATATAAGCACATCGGCCGAATTTATGGTTGGCAGTACAATTTGGTCGCCAGGGCAAAGATCACCAAAAGTGAAGTCAACAATAGGCTCCCAAATTGCGTACATATATTCGGGTGAACCATATTTGTCGGCAGCTACAGTTGCAGCGGCGTTAGTGTAAGTCGATTCCTTATAAAATGCATCGTTGTAGAACAAGAAGTGTGGCTCGCAGTCGGTGATAGTAGCACCCGACTCGTTTGACCTGTACCATCCCTTGAAATTGTAGCCCGTGCGGGTAGGTACCGGAGGATTAACTGCCACATTGATACCCAAATCTGGTGAGCTGGTGCTTGTGCCATCTATCCGTTCGGTATCAGATCCATCGTTCCATAACCATTTAATATAGGTATATTCAGGTTTTTCGACATCAACATACTCGGCGCGAAGCTTTATAGTGTAGGTTGCCCGGAACACAGTATGAGTGCGGTCTGGAGCGTGCAAACCAGCGGGGTCATATCTTTCAGGAACAATGTCTGTCGAATCATTTGGATTTATCCATACAGCGTGATCCATTCTTGCATCGGACTTAAGCATAATAAAAGTAGCACCCGGATAAATGCGAGTGTCGGTATCTACATACTCGTCACCATTCCAATGCTGCAACACCCAGTGCGAGAATTCCTTGGTCTCGTGCGAAGATGCGTGTCCTGCTATAGCATAGGCATGGTCTTGATACAAATGTGTGTCGGTAGGTGCATTGCCGCCATCGCCAACAACATATTCCACATTAATACCAATTGCACCACGCAGTATGGCACGCCACTTGCCGTAAAGGTCGTACTTCTTGGTAATCCAGAAACGGTCTCCTCCATTATTTCCTGTAGCATCGGAATTATAAGGATCATCCCCTATATTACCATATTTGTCCATCGGGTCGGTGTAGTC
>JAEEGF012520315.1_pt1 | contig 21144 bp, 21 predicted proteins | sample 9134171 | NCBI WGS metagenome assembly JAEEGF01 (sample SAMN16246542, study PRJNA631951) | gut metagenome | biome: gut microbiome; feature: rumen; material: AP-attached | host: Bos | place: Iran: Karaj | collected 2018-10 | reverse complement strand
CGTCGATTGCGTTTTGGTCCAGCACCGACCCGTGTTCAATGGTGTCCACGCCGTTTTCGACCGCGGCGCGCACGCCCTCGGCGCTTTGCACGTGGGCGGCAACGGGCAGGCCGTTTTTATGCGCCTCGTCGCAGCAGGCACGGATCAGCGCCGGCGGCATCTTCAGCACGCCGGGTTCGCCCCGGACGGTGGCGTCGAGCACGCCGCCGGTGACCATCAGCTTGATCAGATCCACGCCCTGCGCCACGCGCTCGCGCACCATTTTCACGGCTTCCTCTTCGCTTTGCGCGGCTTCGGCAACCGTGCCGACCATGTGGCCGCCCACGGGGCCGATGGCCATATTGGCCGCAAGGATCCGCGGACCGTCCGCGGCGCCCCGGTTGATTCGGTCGCGCAGCGTCGTGTCGATATCCGAAAGGCCGCCCACGGCGCGCACGGTTGTGACGCCCGAGAACAGCTCGTCCTCGGCATAGGCTTTGCAAACAGAAAACGCAACCCGTTTCACGACCGGATTGTGCAGCACCAGCTGCGCCAGCTTCTTCTGGTCGCGCTGCTTGCCCGGTCTGCCGCCCGCCGGCAGATGCACGTGCAGATTGCACAGACCCGGCATCAGGTACTTCCCGGCAAGGTCGATCACCTGCGCGTCCGGCGGCGGCGTCAGCGCGCCGACGGCAGCGATTCTGCCGTCTTCCACCAGAACGTCTGTCATTGGACGCGGGAGCATTTCACGCGTCCCGTCGAGCACAGTGGCATGCTGAAAGAAAAGCTTCATTTGCATCCCCCCAATTGATCTTTGTTATTGTATCACACAAGGTCAAAAAACACAAGAGAAAAGAAGCAAGAAACCTCTCTTGACATCTCCCTTTCTTTCCTTTATACTGGATACTGTAATCTTATCATTTCTGACACCGAGGTGAACCGTATGCGTCTCCCCGCTTACCCGCTGATGACCTGCGACCCCTTTTTCAGCATCTGGTCGCGCACCGACAAGCTGTCCGACAGCGACACCGTGCTCTGGTGCGGCCTTGAAAAGCCGATCCGCGGCACCGCCGAGATCGACGGCGCCGTTTTTCGCTTTCTCGGCCTCGGCGCCGAACCCGCCATGGAACAGACCGCGCTCGACACGGCGCCCTACGTCACGACCTATACGTTCGAGGCGGCTCGCGTGCGCCTTGTCGTCCGCTTCTGGACGCCGCTGCTGCTCGACGATCTGCACCGGCTGTCGCTCCCCGTTTCGTTCGTGGACTGCACCTATGAACCGTTGGACGAAGCCGAACACGACGTGCAGGTCTCGCTCTCTCTGGACGAAAAGTTCTGCTATGACGGCAAGGCAAAGTCCTGCGTGTTCTTTACCCAGAACGCCTGCGGCCGTCCGTTCGCCGTGATGGGTCAGATCAGGCAAAAGCCGCTGTCGGCCTCGGGCGACGGCGTGGGCGCCGACTGGGGCTGGTGGTGTCTGCTCGGCGGCAAGGTGCGCGCGGCCCGCGGCATCCACGCAACGCGCAGCCTGAAGCCCGGCGTCACGTCCGCGTTTTGCGTCGGGTTCGACGAGGGGCTGGCAATCGAATACTTCGGCCGGAAGCTGCCGCCGTTCTGGCGCGAAAAATGGCCCGACCTGCGCAGCGCGATGGTCGACTCCTATCAGAACCGCGAAGCGCTGTTCGCCGCGCTGCAGGCGCAAAGCGACCGTCTGCTTGCGGACGCCGCCCCGTTCGGCGCCGCCTATCAGGCCATGCTGACCGCCGCGGCGCGCCAGATTCTGGCCGCGCACAAGCTGGTGCGTTCGCCCGCGGGCGAGCTGCTCTATCTTTCCAAGGAATGCCACTCCAACGGCTGCATCAACACCGTAGACGTTTCCTACCCCGCCGTGCCGTTTTTCCTGCTCTATCGGCCGGAGCTGGTCAAGGCGATGCTGACCGGCGTCTTCACGTTTGCCTCCCTGCCGCTCTGGCAGGCGGACTATGCGCCGCACGACATCGGCCGCTATCCGCACGCGGACGGTCAGGTCTATGCGCTGCGTCCGCCCTATGCGTTCCGCCGCCGCAACGTCTATAAGCACAAGCATTTTTCCATCTATGAGCCCCACTTCCAGATGCCGGTGGAGGAATGCGGCAACATGCTGATCCTCGCCTACGCCTATGCGAAAGCAACAGGCGACACGGAGCAGATTGAAGAGAACTATTCCCTGCTGGAGCGCTGGGCGGCCTATCTTTCTTCGCAGGGCGCGCAGCTGAAAAACCAGCTTTGCACCGACGACTTTGCCGGCCACAGTGAACAGAATGTCAACCTTGCCATCAAGAGCACCGTGGGCCTTGCCAGCTTTGCCGGCATCGCCGGGCTGCTCGGCCGCGAAACCAAGGCGATGCAGGACGCGCGCCACATGGCGCTGGCGCTGGACAGCAACCGCAAAGCCGACGGCACGCTGCCGTTTTCGCTGCTGGATGCGGAGGGCTGGAGCCTCAAGTATAACCTCGTCTGGGACCGGCTGTTCTCGTTCGGCCTCTTCCCGGAGGATCTCTATTTTGCCGAAAGCGATCTCTACCGCGAAAAGCTGAACGCCTACGGCGTGCCGCTCGACAGCCGCAAGAGCTTTACCAAAAGCGACTGGATGCTCTGGGCGGCCTGCCTGGACGGCACCGACCGCAACGTGCGCGCGTTTTCCAGGGCGATTCTTCGCTTTCTGGAAGAGACGGACGACCGCCTCCCCTTCTCCGACTGGTTCGACACGCTGAAGCCGGAGCGCCGCGGCTTCACCCACCGCAGCGTGCAGGCCGGCCTGTGGATGCCGGTACTGCTGCGTAAAACGCTGGCGCAGCAGCAGGACGCATGAAGCGGCTCCGGTTCCCCGCCGAGGTCTGCTATCTGCTGTCGATCCTCGTGCTGTCGTTTGCGGTCGCCATGGTGGCCGCGGCCGGCTTCGGGGTCTCGATGATCGTCGCCCCGGCCTATATTCTCAGTCTGAAGGTGCCCTTTCTCACCTTCGGCCAAAGCGAATACGTCGTGCAGGCGGTGCTCTTCCTCGTCTTCTGCGCGCTGATGGGCCGCGTGAAGCTCGTCTATTTCAGCTCGTTTCTGACCTGCCTGCTCTACGGCGCGGTGCTTGATCTGTGGCGGCTGGTGATTCCGCTTTTGAACCCGGCTGTGACTGAACCGGGCAGCATGACGATGGCGGTGCGCATGGTGCTGTTTGTGTGCGGCATGCTGCTGACTTCGTTTTCGGTGGCGCTGTTTTACCGCACCTATCTCTATCCGCAGGTCTATGACTTTTTTGTCAAGGGCGTCAGCGCCCGCTTCTCGCTGAACCGCACGAAATTCAAAATTGCCTTTGACGTCGGCTCGCTGGCCGTGGCCGCCGCGCTGTCGCTGCTGTTCTTCCGTCGCTTCAACGGCATCGGGGTCGGCACGCTGATTATGACTGCGCTGAACGGCCTTCTGATCGGCGCGTTCGGCAAGGCGATCGACCGCTGCTTCGTGTTCGAGCCGCTGTTTCCGTCGTTCGCCGCGCGGTTCGCGATCGAGGCAAAAAACGCTTGACTTCGAAAAAAGAAAAATGTATAATAAAGTGTAACTCCGGCGCAGCCGGATCGGCGTATCAAGTATGCCACCCCATTCTTCCCGAAAGGAGGCATAATCATGGCTTGTTTTTTGGTTCCTACCGCAGAAGCAATTGTCACGACCGTTGCCGCTAAAGTGCTCCAAAAGAAAGAAGCAAAAGCAGAGCTGAAGCTCACCGCGCCCACGACCGGCGCCAAGGCGCTGGAAACGCAGGAAAAAACCGCGTTCTCCCGCAAGCTGATGTGGCTGTCCTATATGCTTTGGGGCGGCGCCGTTCTGCTGATGTTTGAACACGTCTGGCACGGCGAAGTCGTTGCCTGGTTCCCGTTCCTGGCGGCCATGGCGGATCCTGCCGATACGGCGGAAATGCTGCATGAGATGGCAACCGCCGGGGTACTGATGGCTGTTGTCGTCACCGCTGTCTGGGCTGTGATGCTCGTTGTCACAAGCGCCATTGAGAAGCGCGCGGCCAAGTCGCAACTCCAAAATCAGGAATAAGGAGTTGTCTTCATGACATTACTGATCACCGTGTTCGCCGCGGTCATTGCGACCGTCGTGTGGTACACGAACAAACGCAGCAGCGAATGGAAGGTCGGCATCCTTTGCTGGATGTTCTGGGGCGCATCCCTGATGTGGCTCGTGGACGCGATCTTCGAATACGCCGAGCAGAAGGCGGAATACTTCACGCCAGACCCGCTCGACATGCTCAACGACGCCTTCCTCGGTCTTTCCGTGGTGGCGCTCGCGCTGGTCATCTGGCTGGTGATCCTGCTGATCAAGGATCCCAGCGGACGGATCAAAGACGCGCTGCATAAGAAGAAATAACTGAATATCAAACAGCCGGCCCCGGGAAGGGGTCGGCTGTTGTTTTTGTTTGGGTGAATGCTTTTGTTTTTTCCGTGTCATGCATGGCTCACGAAGTTCAGCGGGTTTTGCTTGACGCCGTTGTAACGCACCTCAAAGTGCAGGTGCGCACCTCTGGCGTTGCCGCTCTCTCCGACAGCCGCGATCTGCTGACCCTGAACGACCGTTTGCCCTGCGGTCACGTTCAGAGCGGAGCAATGGCCGTAAACCGTGGCGTAGCCGTCCCCGTGATCAAGGATCACGTAGTTTCCGTAACCGGTCGTTCCCCAACTCGCCGTTACAACGACGCCGGCGCGCGAAGCGTAGATCGGTCGGCCGTAGATCACGCCCGAGCCGTTCGGGTCGGCAATGTCGATTCCGCCGTGGAAGGCGTAGCCGCCGATGCGGGGATCCCGGTTGCCGAAGCCGCTGGAAATATAGCAGGGCGAAGCGACCGGCCACAGCCAGACTGCACCGGACGAGCCGACCGGCGTCTGCGCGGTCGGAGCGGTTGTCGTTACACGCGCGTTTATGATCTCGTCGATCTCCCGGTCCGCCGCATCCCGTTCCGCGCGCAGCTTTTTGATATAGCTTTGATACAGATCGCTGTCCTGCGCCAAAGAACCGATAAACGCTTCGATGTCTGCGGATTCTTTCCGCAGTTGGGCTATGGCGGCGTCGTAGGTCTGTTGCTTTTCAAGAAGCTCCGCTTTTCGTGTAATCAGACTCTTGCGGGCCGCAGACAAGTCCCGCGTCTTTTCTTCCAGCGCTCCCCGCTTGTTCACAAGCGTTTTTTCGGCGGCTTTCAGATCGGAAACGAGCTGCGCAAACGTCCGGATCGCGCGGTTGTCCTCCTCACTGATCCGCTTCATCATCTCCAGCCTTGTCAAAAACGAGGCCAGACTGTCGGCGCCCATCAAGAGCTTCAGGCTCGATTCGTTCCCGCTGAGATAGGCCGCCCTGAGCTTGTCCTGCAGGGCGCTTTTTGTTTCTTCGATCTTCGCCGCAGTTTCTTTCATCTGCGTTCGCGTGAGCTTAATCTCATCCTTGAGGATCAGCGTTTCGTTTTTCAGCCGTTTGATCTGAAGATTGCAATCTTCGATTCTGCGCGCAAGGGCCAGAATCTGCGTTTGCAGTGCGTTCGATTTCTTTTCAATCGCTTCGGCTTTTTCCTGCAAATCGTTCAGGAATTCCCGCTGACGATCCTTTTTCTCCTTGTTGGCTGCGATCCGCTTCGAATACTGCTCGATCTGCGCGTCCAGCGCGCGAATCTCCGCTTCAAGCTCCTGTGTTGTTTTTGCCTGCGCAGTATACGGCGGCGCAAGAGATAAGACAGACAATAAGAACATCGCCAAAGCGAGCAGCCACGGAACCGTTCTTTTCATGGTTTCGTCCTTTCCCGGCAAACAAACAGTTGCCTTATTCCAGCCCGGCCAGCCGCAGCAGTTCCCCGGCGCGCTGCGGGTCCGCTTTGCCGGACAGCACGGGCAGACGGAACAGGGCCCGCACGCCGCTATAGTTATCCCTGTAAACGGGGTCGCCGCTCTGCGGCTCCATCGTGAGTGCGTCCGCGGGTGAAAACGGCGTTTGCAGCACACACAACCACAACGCGTGGTCGGAAAAAGCCGTAAGGTCTATCATATCCACCAGATTATAGCAAACGCCGTCCAGATAAAAGGCAGAGCGCGCGATAGTCATGGTGAACGGTGCAATCCTTTCCGGCGCATAGCCGGAAATCAGAGGCAGAAACAGGAAGGTCCCGTTTTCCTCCTGCCGGATCGGCTGACCGTCGGCCCGGCCCAGCACCACGACGGCATAGCTGTGGGTCGGATCGATCGCCGAGCCTTCCGGCGCGCGGATATTGCTCCCCGACGCAAGGCCAAGCAGGGTGACGGTATAATCCCCGTCCGTCACGCTTTGCGGCTCCGTGTTCTCTTCAACCTCGCGCAGCACTGCCGCAAGCGCCGCGTCCCCCAGCTTTTCGGCAACCTCGTGCGGCGCCAGCAGCCGCAGCGCGGCAAAAGCCCCGCCCGTCAGCAGCGCGAGCAACAGAAGGACGGCAAGGCAGGTGCGGGCGAACCGTTTTTGATCCAAACGTGCCCTTTCCTTCTGCGGCAGCTTTTGCCGCAGGGAAGCGGTAAGCGTTTGCAGTTCCCGCTCTTCGAATGCGACCGTCCGTTCCAACTCGGTCCGGTATCTTTCCCGAAATGTCATGCGAGATCCTCCCCTTCCAGCAACGCAGCCAGTTTTTTTCTCCCGCGCGCCAGCCGCGCTCCCACGGTCGGCACGGGCGCTTTCAGAATCTGTGAGATTTCCCGGAGCGAATAGCCTTCATAGTAATACAGATGGATCACGATCCGATAGGCGTCCGGCAAGGCCTGCACCGCTTCCACCACGGGAGAAAGCGGTTCCTCCTGCGTTCCCGTTTCCGGCAGCGGTTCGGACGAAAAGCGCCGCAGCACTTTCAGGTCGTTTTTGGCAATATTGATTGTGACGCGCAGCAGCCAGGCCTTTTCGTGCTCACGGTCACGAAACGACGGCTGATAACGCAGCAGCTTCAAGAAAGCCTCCTGCACGGCGTCCTGTGCATCCTCTTTGGAATGCAGCAGTGCATACGCCGCCCGCAGCATATGCCGGGCGTTGCGCCGGACCAGCGCATCCCATTCTTTTTCGTCAACGAAAGCACTCATTTTGGGCCTCCTTTTACCTATAACACAACGCAGAGGCGACATTTTTTGCAGCGATGTCAAAAAATGTCGATTATCCCACGTGAATTGCAAAGAAAAAGGGAACTGTCCCATCGAAAAACAGATCCCCTTTTTGATTCTGTTACCGCAGCAGCTCCGCGGCTTCAAACAAACTGATATCCTTCTCTTTTGCCAGCGCGGCAAGATCGTCGAATTCGGCCTTCTCTTTTTTTGCGCCGAAACCGGCCGCGGCCTTGAACCTGACCGGTGTGCCGTCTGCTTCCCGCGTCACGCTTTCGCGCCGCAGCACCGAGCGCTGCAGAACCGCTTCGCGCACGCCGAGCGTCGTGGTGTGCCGGAACAGCAGGCGCAGCATGGCGTCCTTGTCCGCCGGGGCGCAGAGCACGCTGAGCTTAACGCCCGGGCGGCCCTTTTTCATGCCGATCGGCGTGGTGAACACGTCTTTGGCTCCGCCCTGCAGCAGCCGCTCGCAGGCGAAGGCGATCCACTCCGGCGTCATGTCGTCGAGGTTGGTTTCCAGTTGGACAACGGTGTCGTGGGCGTCGTCCTTTTCGGTTTCGCCCAAGAGGGCGCGCACGAAGTTCGGCCCCTCCCGGAAGCGCTTCGTACCGACGCCGCAGCCGATCTTCGTCACGCACATCAGCGGCTGGGGCCCGAACGACCGGCAGAAATGCCGCAGCAGCGCCGCGCCGGTGGGCGTGCAAAGCTCGCCCTCCACCTCGCCGCCGTAGGTCGGGATGCCTTTCAGCAGCTCAGCCGTGGCGGGCGCGGGCACCGGCAGAATGCCGTGGGCGCAACGCACGTTCCCCGCGCCGACATGCACGGGAGAAGCCGAAACCGATGCAACGCCCAACCGTTCCAGCAGCAGGCAGACCGCCGCCACGTCGGCCACGGCGTCCAGCGCGCCGACCTCGTGAAAATGCACCAGCTCCACCGGCGCGCCGTGCACGGTGCTTTCGGCCTGCGCCAACAGGTCGTAGACAGCTTTGACGTTGTTCTTCACGCCGTCGGACGCCTGCAGGCCGTCAATGGTCTCATAGATGTCTTTCAGTGCGGTATGGTGATGGTGGTGCGCCGCGTGGTCATGATGGTGATGGGTGAACGCGCCGGGCAGCTCCTCGTCGCCGCCGACCGTCACGCGCAGATGCAGGCCGCAAATGCCGCCGGCATCCGTCTTTTTCAGGGTATACGTCACGCCCGGAATGCCGAGCGCCTGCAGCGCCGCAAGCGCCTCCTGCGGGTCATCTTCCAGCGCGAGCAGGGACGACGCGAGCATGTCGCCCGCCGCGCCCATCTGGCAGTTCCAATAGAGTTGTTTCACAACGGATCCCTCCCTTGCTGTTTCGTGGAATACTATAACATAAACCGCCGGATTCGTCAAATAAAGAGAAATAAAAAACCCGGCGCCGGAGCGTCGGGAAAAGCGGTCGGTCAATCCAGAAGTGTCTTGATCGTCTGTTCATAGTCTTTCTCGATCAGCACAACCGGTTCGCCGGCTTTTTGAAAGCCCGCGATAACCCGGCGATTATCCGCTTTCAGGTTGGCGATTGTGCAGTCGGGATCCTCTCTTCTGCATTCAATATCCGATGCGTGCCGCCTGATCTCGTCGAAGTGCGTGTCAATATAGCGATCCGTCATGGCAAGGCAAACAAAGCGGATGAACGGCAAATAGGCGTTATCCAGATCCCTGCGCCAGTTGAACGGCACATAGCAGCCCTCCACAATCAAATCCTGCCGGTTCTCGATAGCTGTCTTGATGATCTCGCGGACAATCGGCCAAAGATAAGCGGTGAGCGCATCATCCTCCATCGGGGTCAGCGCGGTGTTGCCGCTGCGGATCAGCCCCATTTTCAGATGATCGATGGAAAGATACGGCACATGCTGCGTTTCCAGAAGCCGCTGCGCCAGAAGGGTCTTTCCGGTATGGGATGCGCCCGTAATCAGAATGATCATACCCTTGCCCTCAGCTCTTTTCTGACAGCTTCAAGATCGCTGCTTGTCAGAAGCGGGATCAGGCTGTTGATCTCTTCCACGCTTTTATTCCACCATTTGAACTGCAGCAGCAGCTCGGTCAGTTCATCGTCAAACCGCTTGCGGAGCGTCCGCGCCGGGTTACCGATGACGATCGTATAGGGCGCAACGTCAGAGCCGACCACGGCGTTGGCGCCGATGATCGCGCCGTCGCCGATGCACACGCCGGGCAGGATGACCGCGTTCTGACCGATCCAGACGTCGTTGCCGATTACGGTGTCTCCCTTCAGCGGCAAATCGGCGCGCGCAGGCGGCTGCATATCCCAGCTCTCCAGCGTATAGAACGGAAACGTGGTAACAGCGTTCATCTGGTGATTGGCGCCGTTCATCACAAACTCCACCCCTGCTGCAATCTGGCAGAACTTGCCGATCCTCAGTTTATCGCCGTTCCACTCGTACAGATGCGTCACGTGGCTTTCAAAATCAGCGTCCGCGATATAGGTGAAATCATCAACAATGATCTGCGGATTCGTAATAGTCGGCTTCACATAGATCTCTTTATCATAGCCCGGGATCGGGTGGATCACGTTCGGGTCGGGCAATCTGCTGTTTTGCATTGACGATCACTTCCGTCCTTTTCAGAATGTTTACTCCGCCTCTTCGTCCAGCGCTTCCAGCAGGAAGCTGACCGGCCGGAAGCCGTCGTTGCACGAGAGCATGGCGGACTTCTTGTTCTTCATCCAACCGTCATAGAAATCCTCCGCCCCGTGCGACAGCGCCAGCACAAAGGGAGACAGCGTGTCCCACGCGCTGGGGCAAAAGCCGTCGGGCCGCTGCCAGCCGTCGGCGACGAAGGTTTGACCGGGCCGCATGTCGCACGCATGCTCGATCGGGTTCTCATATTGCGCAATCAGGTCGTCATACCGCGCCATGCGCATGACGGTGATCCGGACTTTTTTCATCGGTGTCGCTCCTTTCCGGCATTCGGTTCGTTTTGTCTGATTATAGCATAACGGATACAACAAATCAATATCGTTCGTAGCATAGAAAAAGCACCTGCAGATTGCAGGCGCTTTTTTTGGAGGTACCACCCGGATTTGAACCGGGGCATAACGGTTTTGCAGACCGTTGCCTTACCACTTGGCTATGGTACCGTTTGCGGCAGAGCAGGATTTTTGTCGAAAAAAACGGAGCGGCTGACGGGGTGCGGGTCTCCGGTGGAGACCTTTCAAGGCGCAGCCTTGAAAAGCACCGACCGAGCCGGCAGGCGAGAACTCGAACCCGCGCGACTGGAAAAATCGAAAAAAATGGAGCGGCTGACGGGGCTCGAACCCGCTACCTCCACCTTGGCAAGGTGGCGCTCTACCAGATGAGCTACAGCCGCACGTGGTGCTTCCGGTCGGAATCGAACCAACGACACGCGGATTTTCAGTCCGCTGCTCTACCAACTGAGCTACAGAAGCAAAAATGGCGACCCGGAACGGGCTCGAACCGTCGACCTCTAGCGTGACAGGCTAGCGTTCTAACCAACTGAACTACCGGGCCACTTTTTCAGCGAAAGCTGCTGCTTTCGAAGACACTGCATGTTTGCCTCGCAGCGACTTACATACTATACCAAAATAAAACGCGTTTGTCAATGACTTTTGAAAAAAAGTTTCATTTTTTTGCGCGCGCTCAAAGCAGCGGGAAATCCCGGCCGAACAGCTGCCATTCCGGCACCTTCTTTTCTTCCTCTTCCGGCTCTTCCTCGCCCTTGGGCAGGAATTTGGAGATATACCGCATGATGAAAATCATGAACACCAGGATCGCACGCATCGCTCCGAATGACACTTTTCATCGCCCCCGTCTCATACACGTTTCGCTATATGGGAAATGATACAACACGACCTTTCGTTCCTTGTCAAAAAATCGTAAACAAATTTTGAACAATCCCGCGGCCGCACAGAAAGCGGCAGACGGATTGCTCCGTCTGCCGCTTGATCCGTGTTCGGTTATTTTGTGCCGAAAATCCGGTCGCCGGCATCGCCGAGGCCGGGCACGATATAGCAGTTTTCGTTCAGCTTTTCGTCCAGCGCCGCGCAATAGACGTGCACGTCCGGGTGCGCCTTGGTGAAGGCCTCAATGCCCTCGGGCGCCGCGATCAGGCACATGAAGCGGATGCTTCTCGGGTTGCGCTGCTTGATCTGCGAAACGGCGTCGATGCCGGAGCCGCCGGTGGCGAGCATCGGATCGACCACGATCACGTCGCGCTTGTCGATATCCTTGGGCAGCTTGCAGAAGTATTCCACCGGCTGCATGGTCTTCTCGTCGCGATACAGACCGATATGGCCCACGCGTGCCGACGGCACCATGCGCAGCATGCCGTCCACCATGCCGAGGCCGGCGCGCAGGATGGGCACCACGGCCAGCTTTTTGCCGGCAAGATGCTTCACGGTTGTTTTGCAGATCGGCGTTTCGATCTCCACGTCATCCAGCGGCAGATCGCGGGTCGCCTCATAGCACATCAGCATGGCGATCTCGCTGACAAGCTCGCGGAAATCCTTGGAGCTGGTATGCTTGTCGCGCAGGATGGAAAGCTTGTGCTGGATCAGCGGATGATCGAAAATCGTTACGTTGTTACTCATGATGCCAAGTCCTTTCTTTGCCACGTTTATTCTATTATACACCCGAAGCAGACAGGTGTCAATTTAAAACTTGATGCAGACCGGTTTCGTGCCGGGCGAAAGATATTCCGTTCCTTCATACTCCCGCGCGCAGCGGATGCGGTACCACGCGGTCTTTGCGTCGGCGGGCGCCTTGTCGGTCAGCTTGAGGTCGAGGCCGCTCTTGCTGCGGAACACCTCCCGGTATTCGCCGTCTTCGGTTTCGGCGCGGCACAGCACGTAATGGTCGATCGCGGCGGTGACGCGCACGAAGAACGTGATGCTGCGGCCGGCGCGCTTCTGATGCAGAATTTCGGTTTCGTCCAGATTGACGACCATCAGTTCGTTGCCGGCATGGCTGAAGACCAGCTCGTCGTCCTCCGCCTTGCGGAACGACTGCACGCTGTAGTAATAGATCTGGCCGGAGACCAGCGTGTCGTCGCGGAACGTCAGCGTCTGCCCCTCCAGATAGGCCAGCGGCAGCGGCACGGACACGCCAGACGGGCGGCGGCTGATGCGGTAGCCGTCGGCTCTGTCGTCGCGCTCCCAGTCCAGCACGGCCACCCCGAACGCGGGATGGTCGGCGCTCTTCATGAAAACCTGATGGGGGTCAGAGAGCGAAACGTTCTGCGCGGCGCCGCGGCGGATCATGAGCGAGCCGTCGTTTTTGACGCGCTTGGCGGTGATGCGGTAGGCATAGACCTGCGCCGCCTCCACGTCCGTGTCGATATAGCTGAACACGTTTTCCGGCACGCGGGCGATCTTGTCGAACAGGCCGGTTTCGCGGTTGAGCTTTTCAATGATGAATTGCTGCGCGCCGGGCGTTTCGCGCCAATAGAGCGCAACAAAGCCGTCGTCGGTTTCGCAAAGGCGCGACAGCTCCGGTTTGCCTTTGATCCGGTCGGTCAGTTGCAGTGACAAAGCGTTCCCTCCTCAAAGCAGACGCGCCGCAGCGCGGTCCAGAAAAACGGTGACGTCCGGGTGTGTTTGCAGCGCGGACGCGGGGCAATGCGGCGTCACGCCGCCGTGCTCCATGGCGCGGATCGCCTGCGCCTTGCTGTCGCCCATGGCAATCAGCAGAATCTTTTTTGCCGCAAGAATATCGCCGATCCCCATGGTCAGCGCAAACCGCGGCGGGCTTGCGTTTTCAAAAAAGCGGGCGTTGGCGTCCAGCGTGCTCTGCGCCAGCTGCACCATGAACGGGCCGTCGCTGAACCGGTCGCTCGGTTCGTTGAACCCGATGTGCCCGTTGCGGCCGATGCCCAGCAGCTGGATATCGATGCCGCCGTGCGCCTCGATCGCCGCGCGGTAGGCGCGGCAGGTGGCCTCGTGGTCTTCGGCAAGGCCGGACAGAAAGTGGACCCTGTCATAGCTGAAGCCGGCCGGATCGAACAGCTGCGTTTTCATAAAGGCGTAGTAGCTGTGCGGGTCGTCCTGCGCCAGCGAGCAGTATTCGTCCAGATTGAAGGTCGTCACACGCGAAAAATCGGCCTCGCCCGCCCGGTGCGCTTCAATCAGCAGCCGGTAGGTTTCCAGAGGCGAACTGCCCGTGGCAAAGCCCAGCACGCTGTCCGGTTTTTTTCGCACCTGCGCAAGCAGAATGGCGCTGACCTGCCGCGCAATCTCAAGCGCGGTGTCCGAAACGACGATCCGCATGGCAGCCACCTCCTCTTCTCCCGTTTATCATACCATATATTTTCCGCTTTGACAAATATTTTTTGAAAGTATTCTCTTTTTTTTGCACCTGTGCTATAATCATAGCCGAAGGGAGGCGGTCCGGTTGCGCAAAAACTACCACACCCATACGCATCGCTGCTTTCACGCGCAGGGCGCCGACGCGGATTTTGCCGCCGCTGCAAAGGAGCAGGGCTTTTCTGTTATCGGGTTTTCCGACCACGGCCCCTGGCCGTTCAAGGATTACGTGTCCGGCATGCGTATGCCGGCCGCCGCGCTCGAAGACTATGCCGAAAGCGTGTTTTCGCTGCGCGCGCAGTACCGGGGCGAGATGGAGATCCTGCTCGGCCTCGAAAGCGAATACTTCCCGCAGTATCTGCCGTGGCTGTGCGCCATGGCGGAAAAGCACGGGCTCGACTATCTGATTCTCGGCCACCACTTCAGTGGGAACGAACCCGGCGGCATCTATAACGGCAGCCTGACGCACGCGCGCGACGTGGTGCGCTATCAGAAGGACGTCTGCGCCGCCATGAAAACGGGGCTGTTTTCCTACGTCTGCCACCCCGATCTGTTCATGCGCGGCTACCCGGTGTTTGACAAGACGTGCGAAAAAGCGTCCCGCGCCATCATTGAAACGGCGATGGAAACGAACACGCCGCTGGAATACAACCTGCTCGGGCTGCAGCACAGCCTGCACGACGGCAAGCAGGGCTACCCCTACCCCGCCTTCTGGCAGCTCGCGGCGGAATACAGGGCGACCGCGATCATCGGCATCGACGCCCACACGCCCGACGCCTACCGCGACACACAGACAATTGCCGCGGCGGAGCAGTATCTCGCCGATCTCGGCATCCCCGTCACGGACGAGATCCGGCTGCTGCACGATTGAGCGTTCAAAGACGAAAACGGTGCGTTCCCGCAATAAAAGAAGGGGCCGCACCGTTACCTTTTTCAGCTTTTTGTCGTTAATATGGATGAAGGGAGTGAAAACGTGTGGAAGATCAAGAGATCCTTCGGCTGTTCAACGCGCGCAAGGAGGCCGCGATCCGCGAAAGCCGGCGCAAATTCGGGCCGCTGATCCGGTCGCTGGCGCTGCGCCTGCTGGGCTCAAGAGAGGACGCGGAGGAAACCGAGAACGACACCTACATGAAGGTCTGGACAGCCGTTCCCCCGGCGCAGCCGCTGCCGCTCGCGCCCTATTTTTCCGCGGTCTGCCGCCGCACCGCGTTGGACCGCCTGCGCGCCCGCACGCGGGAAAAGCGCGGCGCAGGCGCCTATGAAGAAAGCCTGTCCGAGCTGGCGGAATCGATCCCGGGCAAGGACGACGGCCGCGCCTTCGCCGATTCCATTGCGCTGCAAAACGCGTTGAACGACTTTCTTTCCGCACTCACCCCCGAAGCGCGCCTGATCTTTTTGCGCCGCTATTGGTGGTTCTGCTCCGTGGCGGAGATCGCCCGCAGCCGCGGCACGACCGAAGGCGCAGTCAAAATGAGTCTTTCGCGCACAAGGGCAAAGCTAAAAGCATTTTTGAAGGAGGAACAGCTCTATGAAACCGACTGATCTGACCGACGCGCTGAACGGCGTCGATCCGGCCTTCATAAAGGAATCCGAACCGGAGGCTGCGTCGGGGACGCAGGGCCGCTATAAGCCCTGGGCCCGCATCGCCGCGCTGGCTGCGGCGCTGGCCGTTCTCATCAGCGCGGGAACCGTAGCGGCCTGGCACGGCTTCCGAAAGCCGACGGCGCAGGATGAAACCGGCCTGCAGGCGCTGCTGCGCCCGCTGACAGCCTGTGCCGCGGAATATCCCGCGCAGACGCCCTACCCCGCCGAAGGGGAGCTTGCGCCGCAAAGCGAGCTGGAAGCATGGACGAAAGCCGATCTGGAACGCAGACAGAAATATTACGGCGCGGGGAAATCGCTCGCCGCCTATTTCGCCCGCTCTCTGCCCGCATTTTTGGAGGGCAGCGCTGGCCAAAACAGCGTTTGTTCCCCGCTGAACATCTACTTTGCACTTGCCATGCTGGCGGAGATCTCCGGCGGAGAGACAAGAGCACAGGTGCTTTCCCTGCTCGGCGCGCCGGATCTGAAAACCATGCGGACGCAGGCCAACCGGGTGTTCAACGCCAATTACCGCAACGACGGCTCAGCCGCCTGCATTCTTGCCGATTCCCTTTGGCTGAACGAAAACGTGACGTTCAACCGCAACACGCTCAAAACGCTGGCGGAGCAGTATTACGCCTCCACCTACCGCGGCAAGCCGGGAACGGAAGACTTCGACAAGGCGATCCGCGCCTGGGTCAACAGCCAGACCGGCGGCCTGCTGCAAGACGTTGTTTCCGGCATCGCGACGGACGAACTGACGTCGCTCGCGCTGTATACCACCGCGTATTTCGGCGACAAATGGCAGGCGGAGTTCTCGGCGGACGAAACAAAACAAGATGTTTTTCACGGCCCCGACGGCGACGCCGAAGCCGCCTTTATGCACGCGACCGACCTTTGGGGCGAATACTATTGGGGGCAGCATTTCGGCGCCGTCAAAAAGGATTTGCAGCAGCATGGCGCCGTCTGGTTCGTGTTGCCTGACGAAGGCACGTCGCCGGAAGACCTGCTGCGGGACGAGGAAGCGCTCCGCTTTTTGTTCACAGGCAACAAGTATTCCGATTGGCAAAACAAAAAGTCGCTGCGTGTGAATCTTTCGCTGCCGAAATTCGACGTCAGCTCACAGCTTTCCCTGAGAGAAGGGCTGCAAAAGCTGGGAGTGACGGATTGTTTCAACGAGAAAGCGGACTTCTCACCGCTGACGGGCGACAAGCCGGTCGCCGTTTCCGAGATCAACCACGGCGCGCGCGTCATTGCGGATGAAAAGGGCGTCACCGCCGCGGCCTATACCGAGATGCTGCTGGCCGGCGCCGCCATGCCGCCGGAGGACGAGATGGATTTCACGCTGGACCGCCCCTTCCTGTTCGCCGTGATGAGCGACGACTATATGCCGCTGTTCGTCGGCGTTGTGAATCAGCCGTAAGCTTTTACGCCGTTTCTGCGCAGCATAGCCGTTGCCGCGGCGGAGCAAGCCCTCGCCGACCTGGGCATCCCCGTCACGGACGAGATCCGGCTGCTGCACGATTGAGCGCAGTACGTAAAAACCGAAAAACCGCCCTTGGGAATTCCCCGCGGGCGGTTTTTGATTTTTACGGCGTTTGTTTTTCCGAGCCGCAGGAATCGATCCAGGATGCCTCTGACGAACATAGGCTCTGTTTCCCGAGGCGGCTGCGGATCGCGGTCTTGAGAGTCAGTCGCCGCCGCGCACGGAGCATCTGCAGCCGGCGTTATTCCGGCATGGTGCGGTAGACCCGCAGCAGCGAGAACAGATAACGGAACATTTGCAGGCGCAGCGGGAGCGCGGCAAGCGACCGGTCGCTCTGATCCACGCCCTTGTGCAGAATCACCGGCTCCGTCTTTTCGCCGAGGCCGAGCTGCCTGAGCGCCTGCAGAATCACCTGCGCAATCCGTTCGTTGCCCCTGGCGCTCGGATGAATGCTGTCCTGCGCAATATAGCTGCGGTCGGTGCCGAAGGCCGCCGCCACGTCCACAATCGTGAACGCGCCGGGGTGCGCCGCCAGATAGGCGCGGATCAGATCGTTGAGCCGGTTGACCGCCGCCTGATAGGGCGCCTTGTTGATTCCCGTGCCGGGGTTATAGAGCGTCTGCATCAGAATGGCGGCGTCCGGGTTCAGGCCGCGGATGGTCTCAATGATCGCGGCAAAGTTCTCTTTGAGCTGCGCCGTGATCCGGTCCATGCGGCTGTAATCGTTGCAAAGCGTGGCGTCGAGCACCAGCCCGGTGACGTTGTCGGTCAGATAGTCGTTGCCGCCGATGGAAATGCTGATGACATCCGCCTGCTTCACCGCCGCGGCCACCTCGGGGCGTTTCAGATGTCTGAGCAGGTGATCCGTCCGGTTGCCGCTGACCGCGTGGTTCTGATAGGCATAGCCGTTGGTGTCGGCCACGATCCGCCCGTAGCAGGCCTCGTCCGGGTTCAGAACGCCGGCGCCGTAACCGATGGAATCGCCGAGTACGACATACTGCAGCGGGGATTCGGCGGCAAGCGCGGCAGGCGCGCAAAGAGAAACGAGCAGGCACAAGACGCAAAGCGCACAAAGCAACGCGCGTGTCGGTTTCATAAAGGTTCCTCCCCTTTCGGATTCGTTTTCTGCCGCGGACCGATTAGCGGCTGAAGAACTTGCCGAGATTCGCAAACCACGCCCAGATGGCGGCATAGTTCAGCTCGCCGGTGCTCACGCCCTTCACGCGGATCACGGGGTCGGTGCGCGAGCCGAGGCCCAGCTCATACAGCTTTTGCAGAATCACCTTTGCAATCTTCTCGTTGCCCTTGGCGTTCGGGTGAATCGTGTCGATGCAGATATAGGTCGGGTCGGCGCCGAACGCGCCCGCCACGTCCACGATGTGATAGGCGCCCGGATGGTCGCGCAGATAATCGTAGATCATGCTGTTGACCCGGTTCACCGCCTCGGCCGTGCCGAAGCGGAACGGATAGATCGTGGGGTTATACAGCGTCTGCATCAGAATTGCCGCGTTGGGGTTATAGGCCCTGATCTTTTCCATGATTCCGGCAAAGTTGCGGCGCATATCCGACGCAATGGAATTGATTCGGCCGAAATAGCGGAACGTCACTTCAAAAAAGAGCCCCGGGGAATTGTTGGTGAAAAAGTCGTTGCCGCCGATGGAGATGCTGATAATGTCCGCGCGGCGGACGGCGTCGGCCACGTCGCCGCGGTCCAGCCGGGACAAAAGGCCCGACGTGCGCATCCCGTTTTCGCCGAAATTCTGATAGCTGTAGCTGTTGGTGTTCGCCACGATGCGGCCGTAGTTCGCTTCGCCCGGGTTGCGCAGACCGGAGCCTGCGGCAATGGAATCGCCCAGCACCACGTAGTGGAGTCCCTCGCCCACGGCGGACGCCGCGGCAGCGGCGCACGACAGCGCAAGCACCAGCGCGAGCAGAACGGCAAGCAGTCTTCTTGTTGTTTTCATCATTGCTTTCTCCTTTGAAAAACCGGGCGTCCGCAAAGGGCCGCCCGGTCCGTTTTTTTCATCAGTCGGCAAACGCCTTCTGCACGGCGAAATACGCCGGCTTCAGCTTGCCTTCGCCGTCCACGATACCCCAGCCGGTCTCCACCGGGCAGCCCTTCTGGCCGCAGACGTAGCAGCGCTCGGAATCGTTCCACATATAGATGAACGCGCCGATGCAGAAGTCAAGGTCCTTGATCATCGGGATCAGGTCGGCAAAGAACTTTGCCTGGCCCTCGGGAGTGTGCGGATAGCCGTCCAGACCCGTGCCCTCGGAAAGCTCGCGGTAGATGTGGTTGGCATATTCGCCCTTGAAGAGCAGATCGGCCTTTTCGCTGTCGCTCTTGTCTTTATAGAGATGACGGAACTCGTCGCGCAGATCCTTCGGCAGGTGCTTGATGAAGGCGTTGATGTCCTGACGGGCCTCTGCCTCGCTGTTCACCTTATAGCGCTTCTGCAGGATCTTCTGCTTCTGTTCGGGCGTCTTGGGCTCGCCGAGGCCGATATAGCCGAATTCAGCCAGAATGATCGGCTTTCTGGTCAGCGTATAGGCATACTTCATCAGCGCCGGGAAGGTCTCGAGGGACTTCACGATGTTTTCAAAGCAGCCGAAATACAGGTCGATGCCGACGTAGTCGATGTATTTGTTGTACTTCGCCATCAGCGGGGGCAGCTCCACGATGCCGAGGCCGCCGAGGTTATAGCCGATCAGAATATTGCCGCGGATCGGATACATCGCTTCGGCCTGAACGCCGATGAACTTCGCGGCTTCCTCCATCGTCAGCGGATCGGTGAAGCGGTCGACGCCCATCTCGTTCGTAATCTGGAAGGCGCCGGCAACGTTGCGCAGGTCCTTGAGCAGATAGCGGGCGATCTTCTGAATCTTGGGAATGTCCTCATCCTTGCGGATGTCCATGCCGTGGTCGATGAACTTTTCGGGATACGGGGTGATGGCCATGACCTTGATGCCGCGCTTGGCATAGCCCAGCATTTCCTTTTTCCAGGCCTTATAGTAGGGGCTGATCTTGCCGTTGTCGTCCAGCGGGAAGGGTATATCCTCGCGGATCCAGTGGATGTTAGCTTTTTTGATCTGCTTATACGCCGGGTCGGGGTGGCAGATGCCGGTCATAAAGCCGTCGGCCTTGTCCATGGCCTCCACAACGGCGGCCTTTTCACCGGGCGTCATGGCGATTTCACTGACGCCGAACATCAGCGAAAGCATAGGAGTCAGAATCGCTAAGAGAATACTAATGGCTTTTGCTGCGCCGGATGGTACTTGCATAGTGTTTCCTCCTTCTTCTCGGTCAGCGCGCGGCTCCTGAACCGCACATTGACTCATTGTTTGTTTTATTTTACCACACATTTCCGCAATATTTGTGTACAAATTGTGAATTCAAGAGGATTTTGTTCATGATCTGCGGCAAAGGCGGAGAACGGGCGCTCTCTCCCGATCAAAAAGGCCCGCTGCGGCCGGAACCGATCGCCTGCCGTTCAAGCCCGATGAGCGCAAACGCCTCCGGACCGATGCGGTCCGGAGGCGTTGACGGATTCCTGGGATCAGATTTTCATTGCGGTTTCGTAAGCCTGCCAGACAACGGTTCTGAGGTTGCCCACAGCGTCGCAGTCGCCGACAAGATAGACGTTCCGGCTCTTCTGCGCGAGCGGCGCGGGCACATAACCCGCCGAGGAGATTACGCTGTCGCAGGAAATTTCAAAGTCCCTGCCGTCCTTGCCGGTGCAGACGATGCTGCCGTCCCGGACCTCCTTCAGCGTGCTTTCCAGATAGACCGGCACCTGCTTCCAGGCAAACCACTCTCTGAGGTACGAGCTGTTTGCAAGGCAAACGCCCTTTTGCGAAATGAGGTCGTCTTTCATCTCAACAATCTTCACGTCCCTGCCCTGCAGCGCGAGCTCATAGGCGATCTCGCAGCCCGTCAGGCCGCCGCCGATCACGGCGACGCTGTCTGCAACCGGCGCTCCGTTGAGGAAGTCGCACGCCTCCACCATTTTTTCATATCCGGGAACGCGCGTCAGAAGGCGCGGCTTTGCGCCCGTCGCAAGGATGACGGGGTCGCTGCCGAACTGCGCAAGGTCGGTGATCTCGGTGTTGAACCGGACCGGAATGCCCAGCTTGTCCGTTTCCCGGCGGTACCAGGTCAGAAGGTCGCGGAGCCTGCCCTTGTAGCTTTCGGCCGAGGCCGGAATAAACGTGCCGCCGAGCACCGACGTCTTTTCATAGATCACCGGGTTGTGGCCGCGCAGCTTCAGCACTCTTGCGGCCTCCATGCCGCCGATACCGCCGCCGACGATATGCACCGTTTTCGGCGCGGCCGTTTTTTCAATGTAGTGCTTCTTCCACTGCATCATTTCGGCATTGACCGCGCACCGCGCAAGATGGAGCGAATCGCTCAGCTCCTGCTCGTTCGGAACGCCCTTGTAGTGGCACATATTGAAGCAGCCGTTGTGGCAGAGGATGCAGGGACGAATGTCTTCCTCCCGGTCCTCGATCACTTTTGTGAACCATGCGGGGTCGGCCAGGAAGCTGCGCGCGAAGCCCGCGCCGTCCAGCCGGTTTTCCGCAATCGCCTTTGCGGCGGCGTCAAGCGTCATCCTGCCCGCGCAGACGACGGGAATGTCGACGAACTGCTTGATATGCTCCACGTCCT
>JAEEGF011208580.1_pt1 | contig 21149 bp, 15 predicted proteins | sample 9134171 | NCBI WGS metagenome assembly JAEEGF01 (sample SAMN16246542, study PRJNA631951) | gut metagenome | biome: gut microbiome; feature: rumen; material: AP-attached | host: Bos | place: Iran: Karaj | collected 2018-10 | reverse complement strand
TATCAGCAGCAACTTCTGGGTGAACGTAGGACATAGCGGTTTTCGCAGCATCCAAGTTGTAACACATAATTTCTGTAGATTTCATTAATGGAATCAAATATGTGCCTTCTCTTGGCATAACACGGCCTTCGTCTAAGTAACTCTTGACCATGTCTTCTTCGCCTTCAGTATCACCTAAATACTTGTCGGTACCGAATGTTAAAGATTCATCTTTTAAGAATTTGTCAAAATTGACAATGTATTTGCCAGGATTGTTACCTTCTTGATTCATGTATTGAGCAACGTGATCAGGATAAGCGATAGCAATTGTTGGCATATCACCAGTGGCTAAACCGGTAATAACTTTTTGAGGCATATCTTTATAAGCACCTTGATAAGAGAGGACGACTTCTAAATCAACGCCTTCGTTTTCTTTAACTAATTCAACGAACTTTTTAACCTTGCTTTCCATGGCATTTTCGGCTTTATCACCAAAGGTATGCCAGAAATTAATGGTAATTTTTCCGTTGTAGCTATTATTGTTTTTGACACAACCCGTCATAGCGGCGAGTGTGAGTGGAAGTAATAATATTCCAGCTTTTTTCATGTTGAATATCTCCTTTCCGAGAATGATTACATGTTAATGAGGATGTTGTTTTCTGCTAAGTTGAAGCAGTTATTTAAATATGCGTCATCAATTGTTGTTCCAAGGCTGGCGTCTTTAATGATGTTAGCAGTCATGGATTGAATTTCTGAACGAGCACTTGAAGATCCTTTGAATGGAGGAGTTGTAAAGACTTTATCAACTGTGGAAGAACTATAGATAGCGTTTAAGGCTGTTAATAATTCTAAGCTACGAGCATCTTTACCTTCTGTGGAACAGTAGTCACTGTAAGCTTCACTTGTATAAGCGGAAGCACGAACTGGTAAGTAACCAACTGTGATAGCCCATTTAGCGGTATTTTGTGTGCTTGTCATGTGTTTGTAGAATAACCAGGAGGCTAATTCTCTATCTTTATCGTTATGGGATAAGATACAAATTGATGGACCTTGGGAAATGAGTTTTTCATTCTTGCCCGCGGCTTGTGGGATACGTGCCACGCCGACATCGAAGTCTGTGGCGACTTGGTTTTTAACACCAGCGGTTGAACCGATGGAGAATAAAACGTTATTTTCTTTGAAGTAACCGGATGTATAGCTTTGACCGATAACTGCAGGAGTTCTTAAGAAACCATTTTTGCTAGCATCAGCAAATGTTTTCATAAGTTGTTTGTTTTCAGCGTTGTTGAAGTCGAGGTGAGCTTCACCATATTCGTCAACACTTGTGTAGCCTGTGCCATATTGTTGGGTGAGGGTGATGAATAAGTTAGCATCAGAGTCATAACCGACATAGGAGTTTAAGCTACCTTCTTTTTGTTGAATGAGTGGAGCATCTGGATGTGCTTCATCATATTGTTTTAATGCAGGGCAGAGATTGCCAAATAATTCTTCCCATGTTAAGGATTCGAGGTAACCTTTGTTCATTTGGATACCTTTTGTCGCTAAGAAGGAAACTAATCCAGAGTCTAATAAACGTGTTTCGTTATAGAACATTGCTTCTGTGGATTTTGAGAATGGTAAGCAGTATGTTCCGGTAAGTGGGAATTCTTGGCCTTCTTTTAAGTAGGCTTGAACGACGTCTGCTTTTTCTTCCGCTGTCCAACCATATTCTTCGTTGTCCATGTATTGATCGAGTTTGACGGCCTTGTCATAGTCGATGTAGTCAACAACGTGGTCTGGGTAAGCGATGACTAAGTCACCGTATTCACCTGTTTGGATGTCGGAAATTGTTTGATTATGAATGGTATCGTAGTTACCACTGATCCATCCATCTTCTAATTTAATTTCGACGTTTGGTTCGATTTTCTTAAAGGAATCAACAAATTCTTGTAATTTTGGTTGATAGCCTTGTGCGTAAGATTGGACGAATTTGATTGTGACTTTGTGATCAAAGTGTCCACCTTCTTGATTGCCATTATTATTGCTTGGTTTACAACCTGTAATTGCAAATAAAGCGATAACTGATAGCATTGGAGCAAATTTTGTTGCTTTCATTAATGAATTCTCCTTTTAATTGATTTCATTTTAATATATTAAATTGTCTAAGACAAATTAATAATTTGTTTAGCCCTTAATACCGGCTCTTCCGACACCCTTCATGATGTACTTACGGAAGAAGACAAATAAGAGGAATAATGGGACGGTGACACAGAAGGATGCGGCCATTTGGTAACCATATTCGACCATACCTGTGTCGATGTCTTGGAATGCACTACCACGTAATCCGTTAGATATTAAGCGGAATTCTTCTTTCTTAGTAACTAAGTTTGGCCACACATAGGAGTTCCATGTACCCATGAACTTCAAGATGGTAATGGAAATTAATGTTGGGGCTGCAAGAGGAACCATGACTTTCCATAAGAAGGCCCAGTCACTCTTACCGTCAACCTTAGCGGCTAAGTATAATTCGTTTGGAATTTGTTTGAAGTTTTGTCTTAACAAGTAAATGTGGAAGACACTAACAACAAATGGAACGATCATCGCTAAATAAGCGTCGGTTCTGGTTTGATCTTTAATCCAACCAAAGGCGTTAACGGTTAAGTAGTTAGAAATAACCATCATTTCGCCTGGAATCATCATGGTCATTAAGAAGACCATAAATAATGCTTCTCTACCTTTGAATTCAAGTCTAGCGAACGCAAATGCGGCAAAGATCGTAGTTAACAATGTGCCGGCGGTTGAGAAAATCGCAACGACAATTGTATTGAACATATAACCTGTGAAGTTGAATGTTTCAAAAACATAGGCATAGTTAGACCACATAACAATATTTGGGAAGAATGTTTGTGTTGCGGCCATGATTTCATCGTTTTGTTTTAAGGAAGTGATGATCATCCAATAGAATGGGAACATTACTGTTAAAGCTAAAACGAGAATGAATAAATAAGTGAAGACTGTTGAAATGATATGAACAACCTTTTCACGACGTTTAATGGATTCGACGGTTTGTCCACTTTCAACAATTGATAATGTGAGATTGGAATTAACGCGTTCTTTTTTAAAGTTTACATATGTAGCTTTTTCTTCGTTAATTTCTTGATTAACTGTCATGTCTTTTGCCATACAAGTAACCTCCTAATAGTGAACACGTTTCTTACTGACACCGAATTGGATGAAAGTAAAGATTAAGATAATGATAAAGAGGAATACGCCTGCTGCGGCAGCACGAGAGGTAAAGCCCTTTTCAACGTTATCGTAAACGTAGTAAACGATTGTTTACATATCTGGGATGGAAGAGTTTTTACCCATTGTACCTGGACCGTTGAAGATAGCGACAACGGATGTATATTCCTTAAATGATCCAATAAATGATGTAATCATCAAATATAAGATTTGCGGGGACAACAATGGAACGGTAATTTTCCATAATGTTTTAATTTTTGGACAGCTGTCGATTTGCGCTGCTTGATAGTATTGTTTGTCGATACCTTGTAAACCAGATAAGAGAATTAAGATCTTAAATGGAATGGAGTTCCAAACAATGTATAAGCAGAGAGGAATCATAGCGACCCAACGTTCGGCACCGTAAACCCATGTAATGGCGGAGCCACCGAAACTTCTAATAACATAGTTAATAATACCTGAGCCATCGAAGATAACTGAGAAGACTAAACCGATAGCGACGGCGTTAGTAACATAAGGAAGGAAGAAGACTGTTTGTAAGAACTTTTGGAACCATTTAATACTGTTTAAAGCAACAGAGATAACAAGGGCCAAAAGGATAGAAACAGGAACTGTTACGAATGTAATAACCATTGTGTTAGGAATGGCGTATTTCGTAAAGTAAGTTTCCAGACCTCCCTGTCCGGCTTTAACCCAGCCAAAGATAATACCGAAGTTTTCTAACGTGATACCTTTGAATGTACCAGTAGCGTATTGGTAATCCTTAGCGAAGGAAATAAAGATTGTGTTTATAAGAGGATAGAGTAAGAAAATTGAAATCAAAACAACAACGGGGCCTAAATATAGCCATGCTTTCCAGTTGTTTTTGCTAGCAACATCTTCAATGCCGGATACCTTATAAACTTTTTTGATTTTCTTATTAGAGACTAAGCGAACGACTTTGTTTTCGTTTTCGTCAACACCTTCTGAGTACTCTGGTACGGTTTCAGGTTCGACGGTTGGAAGCATTTGGCCTCCACCACTATTCTTTTTACGTCTCGATAAGAAGCTTAAAAATTCAATACCCATATAGGCCTCCTTTCGTTATTTAATGTAAATTCTCTCCTCGGTTTCAAAGTCGAAGATAAAGATTTTGTGTGGTTTAACTTTGAATGCCACTTTACCTGGATCGACTTTATCATCAGCAGAAATAATTGCTTTGAATGTTGGTTTTGTGCAGTTTTCATTCTTAGCGACGATAGAGATATCTCTACCCATGATTTGAATCATTTCACATTCCGCATGTAAAACGTTCTTGTCGCTTTCTTTAGCAAGGATGAAACCTTCTGGTCTAATTGCGACGTGGACTGGTCTATCTTCGACGCCTTTAGCTTCGCCGACCATATCTTCGCCAACGTAAATCTTTCCACCTTCCACTCTGCCTTTGAAGACATTGATTGGTGGGGTGCCTAAGAATTGTGCGACGAATAAGTTAGCTGGTGAGTTATAGACATCTTGTGGAGCGCCCATTTGTTGCATTTCACCTAACTTCATAACGACGATCTTATCGGAAATGGACATAGCTTCTTCTTGGTCGTGTGTAACGAAGACAGAGGTAATGCCTGTTTCTTGTTGAATACGTCTAATTTCTTCACGTGTTTGTAATCTCAAACGAGCATCTAAGTTGGATAATGGTTCGTCTAAGAGTAATACTCTTGGGTGTTTAACTAATGCACGAGCAATAGCGACACGTTGTTGTTGACCACCGGATAATTGAGATGGTTTACGTTGTAAGTATTCATCAACTTGGACTAACTTAGCGGTATCGTAAACGATATCTTTTCTTTCTTCTGGTGTTAATTTACGATGTGCGACTGCTTGAACTGTATCTAATTCGACATCAGATAATTGAAGTGCTTCTTTTAATTCATCCATAGCTTGTTTTGCAACTTCTGTGGATGTACGGTTGAGTTTGAAATAAATCTTTGTGTGTTCTTTATCAAAGTAAAGTTTTAAGTCTGTAATCTTAAGACCTTTCTTTTGGAAGAACTTTCTCACAAATTGTTCTCTTTCTTTATTAACGACGTTGCTAATGAAGTAAGCAGGTGCTTCTAAAGAAACAGAATTTGTAAGAGCGTCAACACAGTCATTTAATCTGCTGTGTAATAAGGATGGAACACGGGCCACGACATCAAATCCACGTTTGCCACGGGAAATAACGACTTCACCTGGTTTTGCAAATGGGGCCACTGAGGCTTTAATTGTCTTGATTGTTTCATACATCATTGGTAAGTCGAATTCTTTGCCTAATCTCGCCTTAAATGTGAGGTCAACAGTTTCTTTTTCGCCAACTGTGTTAACTGTGGCTCTAACTGTGGAGTCGAATAAAGCTTCAGATGTTTGAACTTCGGATTCATCGACTAATTTGGCATCGATGATTTTTGGGAAGTTGTCGACTAAAAGGTGTTTGAACGCTGGTGAGCAGTTCTTTAAAACAATTGTTAATTTCAATTGATCTTCACTGAGTTCGCTTGTAATTGTGAATTGTTTTTTACCTAAACCAATTCTCTTACAGAGGGAATCGACTGATTTGAGAATGCCATCAAGAACATCTCTCTTTTTCATCTTGTATTCATAGACCAAGGTGAAATCGAAGAATGTAACTAATGGAAGTTCAACTTGTAAATTTGTAAGAGGGAATTCAATGTTCTTATAAATTGTCATGTGAGGATACAAAGCATAGTTTTGGAAGACTAAGCCAATACCTCTTTTTTCTGGAGATAAGTTGGTAACTTCTTGGTCGCCAAACCAAACTTCACCTGATGTAGGTGTTTGTAAACCAGAAATCATGTAAAGGGTGGTTGATTTACCACATCCAGATGGACCTAATAAACCAACAAGTGTGCCATCATCAACTGTGAAATCTAAGTCTTTGACAGCAATGGTGTCACGAATATTCTTACGTGCATCACCAGGGAAAATCTTTGTTAAATCCTTAATTCTAATTTCCATAAATATCTCCTTTAATTTGTACCATCGTCTTCAACATCTTCGTTGAGTTTGAGTTTGATGATTCTTCTTCTTTCCTTATTGGTCTTGATGGCACCAACTAAGTATTTAATGAAGTAACCGATAATGACGACGGATAAGACGGACAAGATAATGATGTAAGCATCGACTGGGTTGAATGTCACAATCGCGTTGTTCATCGCTGTATTTCTAATGATGATAAACACGATAGCGAACAAGACGATTAATGAACCGCCTAAACCTAAGCCGGCTTTCTTGATGTATGATTTTGTCTTCATTCTTCTGAATTCATCGTTCTTATATTTATTCTTTAAGAAGAAATAAAGACCAACGGCAGCACCAACATATGCCACGACATAGATAACACCCATTAAGATGAGCATTGTGTTGACATCAAACACGCTTGGGTTTGGTGTATGTGGCATGATGGACATAAATCCGAAACGAGTAATGGCTTGGCTACGAGCAACTGTGGATTTATCACCCATTAAGTCAACGGCGACGAATAAGCCGACCATTGAGACAGATCTGATGCTCTTAGCGGAGAAACCGTTACCGATTGCGCCGTTTCTAAATAAGAATGAGACTCTGTTATTCTTTTGTTTTTCAATTTTAAATTGAGGAACAGGTGTAACGATTTTGATTTCATCTGTTCTTTCTTCTCCACCACTAACATATGTCACTCTGAATTTACAAAGTGTTAAGGATGTTAATCTGTATCTGATGTGGAGCTTTCCACTTTCGAGATCTTTTAAGTGGGAATTGTAGTAGTTAGATTTCAAATCTTTATAAACATTTGCGTCAGAAACATCGATGTTTAAGTCTAAGGATGTGAATCCGGAGAATGTTGATAAACCTTCATATCTAATATGGAGGAAGTCATCGATTGTGTATGTCTTTGCAAATGCTTGTTTTGGAGCTAAGCGGTACGCTGTTGCTAAATCTGGTTCTGCGATAGAAGCACCAGCGGTATTTGTCTTAGCACGATAAATGTTGTGAATCATTAATGAGGAGAAATCAACTTCTTCACCTTCATTAAGTGGGATGTCACAGTAGAGAATCTTTGTATAGTCGATTAATTCGAAGCCAACACATTCGTAAGTAGATTTATCGGATGTTGGTTGGAAATCGAAATACTTAGATTCGGAAAGCTCACCATTAGCGTTCTTGGTTTTGTATTCAAGGGTTAATGGTTGTTGTTCGCCTTCTTTTGGATACCAACCAATGATGTAGTTTTGCTTGGTATCACCATATTTCTCAGCACCGGCTGTAGAAAGTGGTTCTTGTTTTGCTGGTGGAATTTCCACGCCATAGTGAACTGTTGCACCATGGTTCCAGTCATCAGCCCAGTTTTCTGGTTTAGACTCTGCTTCGACATTAAAGACCATGCCAGCAGGAACGTCTTGGAATGTTTCAGAGTAAATTTCACTGATTTCCACTGGGATTGTAATAGAAGTAATGTTTGTCCAATCAGGGACAACGTCAATGTCCATTCTTGTAACATCTAAGTTAAAGATGTGGTTTCTTGTTAATGATCTTGGGATGTAAATATCATGGGTATTTGCAGTGCCGTTGATTCTAAAAACATAAGAATTGAAGTGGACTGGTTCATATTCGCCATTTTCATACTTTTCAGCGATTTCTTCTCTTTCTTCGACTGTTAATTGAAGGAAGTTAGCGTAGTATTCGCTGAATTCCGCATCATCTGGTGCGAGTAAGTAAGTCTTTGTGGTATCTTGCCATCCTTGGCCACCGGTTGCGAATGTGAAAGAAAAAGACTGCCCCATACTAGTCAAGGTTGAGGATGTTGTGGAAATTGTTAATTTTCCTTCTTCAACATCTGTTTCGCCTGAATAGTCTCTAGCAGTCTCGCTTGCGACATTCTTAACACTACGTTCAACAGTGCTTTCATTTTGATATGTTTTCACTGTTGTTCCGCGGTTTCCAAAAATGGAGCCTACGCCAAAAACACTCATCATTCCAATGATAAACGGAAGGACAAATTTATTTACCATAAAGTAGCCTCCAACATTGTTTGCTGTATACATTATACACGGGTATAAAAAGAACACGCAATAAAATTATTTAGTCAAAATTTTTAGTTGTAAAGTTAATTGGTTTCTTGTATGTAGAGATATTTTCCATCTCTGCTTCCTGTAAGGAAAAGTATATTTTTGTTCTCTTTGCGTCGATCTCGTTTAGGCCCAACATGTAGTCTGGAAATCCTTGTTTTTTCTTCGAGAACGCCATAAGTGAGAAACTTAGTAACATTGGTAAACCAAATAGGAAAATTGATGCCATATAAACTGCGAAATAGAAAATCGCAAATCTAGCAAGGGTTCTGCCCATTGATGGGCAAAGGCAATTACTATCCACAAGTCCGATACCATAAGCGCGTTTACCAATGGTCATACGACCACGTCTAAAAATAAAGATTGGCACTAAATAGACTAGAAGACCTGTAGCTGCGTAAGTTACTAAAATGTTAACCCACAACAACATGTTTGTTTGATATTTGATGATACTATAATAATGTGGGATTGCAGTAACTAGGTATCCTTGGATGTGTTCATCAATAAATGGTTTATAAGCTTTTTCGTAATATGTTTTGTAAATTGGGGAGGCAACTGATTCAGCGGATTCGATTAATTCAGGGTTTTCCACTACTTCATTATCAGCGTTAAGAACAAATAGTGCTGTGTTACCACTTTTCATATCTTCCGCCATACGGAAATCATAATAGTCATTAACGATAATGTTATATTTCTCTTCGGTCGCTTTTTCATGAGCATATGTGATAAAAGTATCAATCGCTTTTCTTGATCTGGTCATTCTCGATTTAGCGGTTTGACCTTTGTCATAATTTAAAACTGAAATGATATCTTTGAGTATGTTGTCATCATCATAGGCATAAACACCACTATCAAGACGGATTTGGATTAATTCTTGGTTTTTGGCTTTATAATCTGGATTCGCTTTGATAATTTCTCTAACACCTAAAAAGCCGCTAACAAAAACAATAACAACAATTAATATATCGATTAAATTTGCGAGCACTCTAAAAAGGAAAGATGGACGAAAATAAGTAACCTCCATTTTCTTATTTGTTGAGGCTACTTTTTGATCAGATACAATTTCATTAACTTGGTCCGCCATAATATGTTAGATATTATATCCTCTTGCGCGATAAAGTTCATTCATTTCGCTTTCTGATAAATAAAGATTATTGGATAAGAAATCGATGAGTGAACGATTATATTGATTAACTAATAGGAAGATTAAACTAGCTAGTGCTAATACAGAAGAGAATACTGTTCCATAGATTAAAAATCTAAATGTAAATAAGGTATTAAATGGAGCGAGTATTGATGGAAGGAACATCACTCCGATTAATGAGGCGAATAGCCAATAGAAAGCATTGATGAGATAAGCAGGTCTAGAGCAATGGTTAAGAGTAAAGAAATTCACTCTTTCAATCTTCATGACTAGCATACCTAAAGTTTGTCTGCTCTTATTTATAAGTGGGAAGATTAAGAAATATCCTAACCAGGAAATGAAGTGTGATATATATGCGGATATAGTCATTAACTTCATATAGTAATCTTCGATACTAGTAATCATTGACTTACATTCTTTGAATGTGTGTTTTTCGCCTTCAAAAGACAAGTCGTTGATTTCAATATCTTTCATCACTTCCGCCATTAAAGGACTATAAACACTCTTTAATATGGTATTGTAATAACCTTTACCAGTTTCACCCATTTCATCCTTTGGATCAAAGTAGGCATATAGTTCAGTTTTATATGCGGTTTTTAAAGTATATGTTTTAGTGCCTTCATCTAAAGTGAAATATTTATCTGTGTCGTTATATTTATTAAACATTTCAACGTAGGAATCAGGATTATTTCTAATATCCTTATAGAAATGTGAAACCATCTCATTTTCTGCTTTATGACCGTATTGAGGATACTTTGTATCAATAGTTTCTTCACTATCGATTACATAGTAAGACAAGAAACAACGATATGAGTATTCTAGCCCAGCAGTTACATCATATTCCTCAAATGTATCATCCTTTAATAAAACATTACTTTTGTAATAATGCTCATACATCTCTGCAGTATAGGCGATATGATCGGCATTTTTAGCATTAAAGTTTGTAATAGCTTTACCAATAGGTGCAACAGCGATATTAAAGAAAAGGAACGACAAAATAAAGTGGACAAATAAGTCCGCAAGAAAAACAAGTATACGCTTGCCTTTCTTTAAAGGATGAATATCTACACCTTGTTCTTTTTGTTCGTTTTCTAAATCGGTTTGCATTTATAACCTACTATTCTTCTATTAAAATGGATTTAATCTTGTTGAGATTGTATTCAGATACACCAATGACATCTTTTAAGTAATTAAATGTCTTATCTTGGAGTGTATCTCCAGTATGTTCTTTGATGGTTGCACCATATTTATCATCAATATCACTTATGTTACACATACCACTAATCTTTGCGAAGTTGGAGAATAAGTAATCACGGTATAATTCTTCTTCACTCGCGCCGCATAATGCTTTGATTAAATAAGCCATACAGCCAGTTCTATCTTTTCCGATTGCGCAGTGGAAATCAATTGGGTAATTACTTTCATTGGCTAATAGATCAAAGAATTCTTTAATTCTTGCGGGATTATTATATTCCACACCACTTTGGGTTCCGGAATAAGTAAGGATGTTTTGACCGCCAAAATACATTGGTAAATGTTGATATGAGACATCTTCTCCTAATGGAGAGACGGTGATGCCACCATTTTCATTACCTCTTCTTAAATCTATTTCAGTCTTAAGGCCAAGTTCTTTTTTAATCTTTAGTTTAGTTTCTTCACTGATCGCCGTGGTTCCATCGTCTTCAGAGAAACGTGCGCTACGATAAATTAAGCCCTGTTTAATGCCGTTTCCACCGAGGTCACGGAAATTCATCACGTTTTCATAATAAAGGTTTCTAGGAGCCTTTGCGGTTGTTTTAAAGTTAGATGATTTACTAGTAAAGAAATTATCAGGATAAACTGCGGTAACTGTATATGAATACTCGGTATCAATCTTAAGATTATATGCAGGGAATTCAGTTGAATCACATGTGTACTTTAAAGTTTTATCTTCATTAACATCAGTAATTGCTACTTCGTATTTATTGGTTTTTCTTCCATTAAATGGTATAGCTTCCCAACTTAATTTAACTGGTTCAGGCGCACTTTTATCACTACTACCAGAAGCGATACCCATTGTGGTTGTGTAATCAGTTGCGTTTATGTATCTAAGTTGAAGTTCGGTGTGAATCTCAACATTATTGCCTAATTCAGCAAGTTTAAATTGAACATCAGTTGGAGTTTTATTATTACAGCCGGTTAAAAGTACTGCGCTAATAACGAATAAGTAATACTGTTTTCTCATATGTTTATCCTTATTTATATATGAATATATTATTACATTAATAATATGTTTGCAAATATTGTAGGTAAAAGAAAAACCCATCCATAAGGACGGGTTCTTTTTGTATAGTTTTAACTAAATTATTTAATAATTTCGCTAACTGTACCAGCACCAACTGTTCTGCCACCTTCACGGATGGAGAATTTGGTACCTTTTTCCATAGCGATTGGGTGAATTAATTCAACTGTTAATTCAACGTTATCGCCAGGCATAACCATGTCGACACCTGCAGGAAGTGTGATAACACCGGTAACGTCTGTTGTACGGAAGTAGAATTGTGGACGGTAGTTTGTTAAGAACGCTGTGTGACGGCCACCTTCTTCTTTGGTTAAGACGTAGACTTGACCTGTGAATTTGCTGTGTGGTGTAACGGAACCTGGTTTTGCTAAGACTTGACCACGTTGGACTTGGTCACGGTTGATACCTCTTAATAAGACACCAACGTTGTCGCCTGCTTCGGCGTAGTCTAAGATCTTACGGAAGGATTCGAGACCTGTAATGACGGATTTTTGGGTTGGTTTGATACCGACGATTTCGACTTCGTCGCCAAGTTTTGCTTGACCACGTTCGACACGGCCTGTAACAACTGTACCACGACCAGAAATTGTCATAACGTCTTCGATCGCGAGTAAGAATGGTTTGTCGTTTTCACGAGCTGGAGCTGGGATGTAAGAATCGCAAGCATCCATTAATTCCAAGATGTGAGCTTCTTCTGCTGGATCGCCATCTAAGGCTTTACGAGCGGAACCGCGGATCACTGGAACTTCATCGCCTGGGAAGCCATAGCTATTTAATAAGTCACGGACATCCATTTCGACTAAGTCTAATAATTCTGGATCATCGACTAAGTCAGTCTTGTTAATGAAGACAACGATGTATGGGACACCAACTTGACGAGCAAGTAAGATGTGTTCACGTGTTTGTGGCATAACGCCGTCTGTACCTGCAACAACAAGGATTGCACCATCCATTTGAGCAGCACCTGTAATCATGTTCTTGACATAGTCAGCGTGCCCTGGGCAGTCAACGTGAGCATAGTGTCTTTTTTCGGTTTGATATTCGATGTGAGCTGTGTTAATTGTAATACCACGAGCTTTTTCTTCTGGAGCGGAGTCGATTTGTGCATAATCGGTTTTGACAGCACCGCCCTTTTTAGCTAAGACAGAAGTGATAGCAGCAGTTAATGTTGTTTTACCGTGGTCAACGTGGCCAATTGTACCAATATTAACGTGTTCTTTGGTTCTGTCAAAATGTTGTTTTGCCATAAAATTGAAATCTCCCTTCTCTTTCGTATATGCAATTTTGCAACGAAATCATAATATAGCAATAATTTTTAAATAGCAATACCAATAAAATTGGCATTAACTATATTAGCGAGCGGACATACCACTCTTTTTGATAATTTCTTCCTGAATGTATTTTGGACATTCGCCATAGTGGTCGAATTGCATGACGTAGTTACCACGACCTTGTGTCATACTACGCAAGTCGGTAACATAACCGAACATTTCACATAATGGAACTTCTGCTTCGATTGTTTTGGCGTTGTTTCTTTGGGATTCGCCTGTAATGTTACCTCTTCTACGAGAGATATCACCTAAGACGTCACCATAGTATTGTTCAGGAATTGTAACTTCAATCTTCATGATTGGTTCAAGAATGACTGGGTTACATTTCTTTGCGGCTTCTTTAAGAGCTAAGGAAGCAGCGATCTTGTAGGCGGCTTCACTACTATCGACATCGTGGGAACTACCATCGAAGAGTGTGGCTTTGATATCCATGACTTCGAAACCGGCAACCATACCTCTCTTTAAGGCATCCACTAAACCATCTTGAGTTGGTTTAATGTATTCTCTTGGAACGGTACCACCGACAACGGCATCAACGAATTCAAATCCTTTGCCTGGGTTTGGTTCAAACTTGATCCAGACGTGACCATATTGACCACGACCACCGGATTGTTTGATGTATTTACCTTCACATTCACCAGCGGTTTTGATGGTTTCCTTATATTCGACTTGAGGAGCACCGACGTTAACTTGAACACCGAATTCTCTTCTCATACGGTCGACGATGATGTCTAAGTGTAATTCACCGACACCAGCGATTAAGGTTTGACCTGTTTCCGCATTGGTGTGGACCCTGAAGGTTGGGTCTTCTTCTGCTAATTTTTGTAAAGCAATGGCCATCTTTTCTTGGTCTGCTTTAGTTTTTGGTTCAACAGCTTCTTCAATAACTGGATCTGGGAATTCCATCTTTTCTAAGATGATTTCCTTTTTCTCTTCGCAGAGTGTGTCACCAGTAATGGTGTTTTTAAGACCGATAACGGCACCGATATCACCAGCATGGAGTTCTTCAACTTCTTGACGGTGGTTAGAGTGCATTAACACGACACGGCCGATTCTTTCTTTAACACCTTTGGTGCTGTTGAGAACATAGCTACCAGCTTTTAAGACACCGCTGTAGACACGGACATAGGCTAAACGGCCGATGAATGGGTCTGTCGCAATCTTGAATGCTAAGGCAGCTAATGGAGCGTCATCTGTTGGTTGGCAGACAACTTCGTTGCCACGATCATCTGTACCTTTTGCAGGTGTGATGTCGAGTGGGCTTGGTAAGTAGTCGATAACGCCATCTAAGAGCATTTGAATGTTCTTATTTTTGTAAGCACTACCACAGAAGACTGGGTGGAATTCACCTGTTAAAACGGCTTTACGAATAACTTCTTTAGTCTTTTCAACGGATGGTTCTTGACCTTCTAAGACCATCATTAAGATTTCTTCATCGAAGTTAGATAATGCTTCGAATAATTTGCTTCTTAATTCTTGGACTTTAGCTTTATATTCTTCAGGGATGGCGATTTCTTGTGGTTCATCATGCACATCAGATGTGTATTGATAAGCTTTTTGTTCAATAATATCGATACATCCGCTTAAAGAACTTTCAATGCCGATTGGGTATTGGACAGCAGCGGCATTGGCACCTAATCTCTCATATAATGAGCGGACAGACATTTCGAAGTCTGCACCGATAGCGTCTAGTTTGTTAACGAAGACGATTCTAGGAACGCCGTATTTGCTACCTTGTCTCCAAACGGTTTCTGTTTGTGGTTCAACACCACTTTTACCATCGAGAACGGTAATCGCACCATCTAAGACACGAAGTGAACGTTCAACTTCAACGGTGAAGTCGACGTGCCCCGGAGTGTCGATGATGTTAATTCTGTTACCTTTCCAGTGTGCTGTTGTGGCCGCGGAGGTAATTGTAATACCTCTTTCTTGTTCTTGGGCCATCCAGTCCATAGTCGCTGCACCTTCGTGGGTTTCACCGATCTTATGGATTTTACCTGTGAAGTAAAGAATACGTTCTGTGGTTGTTGTTTTACCGGCATCGATGTGGGCCATGATACCGATATTACGGGTATGGGCTAAGTCAAATTCACGATTTGCCATATATTATTCCCTCCCCGATTACCAACGATAATGGGCGTAAGCTTTGTTGGCTTCTGCCATCTTGTGAGTATCTTCTCTCTTCTTAACAGAAGCACCTGTGCCGTTAGCGGCATCGATGATTTCGTTGGCTAATCTTTCTTCCATGCTCTTTTCATTTCTTAAACGGGAATAGTTAACTAACCATCTAAGACCTAATGTGACCTTTCTATCTGGGGTAACTTCGGTTGGAACTTGGAAGTTGCTACCACCAACACGTCTCATTTTTAATTCGACAGTTGGCATAATGTTGTTAAGTGCGGTTGCAAAGACGTCCATTGCTGGTTGTCCTGTTTTCGCTTCGATTCTCTTGAAGGCGGAATAGAGAATGTTTTGAGCAGTTCCCTTTTTACCATCAAGCATAATTTTGTTAATTAAACGAGTGACTAACTTACTGTTATAAATTGGATCTGGTAAGACGTCACGTTTTACTGCATTTCCTTTACGCATAATGTTTTCCTCCTCTCAATTATTCGCTTCCTTTTGGCTTTTTAGTGCCATATAAGCTTCTGCCTTGACGGCGAGCTTCGATACCAGCGCAGTCTAAGGTACCACGAACGATGTGATATCTAACACCTGGTAAATCTTTAACACGTCCACCTCTAATCATAACTGTGGAGTGTTCTTGTAAGTTGTGACCTTCACCACCGATGTAGGCTGTGACTTCATATCCGTTGGATAATCTAACACGGGCGTATTTTCTTAACGCAGAGTTAGGTTTTTTAGGAGTCATTGTACCGACACGGGTGCAGACACCACGTTTTTGGCTAGCGGCTTGACCGATGTTTTTCTTCTTTAAAGAGTTCCATCTTGTGCCGAGAGCTGGAGCCTTGGATTTCCAAGTCTTGTTGTGGCGACCTTCACGAACTAATTGGTTAATGGTTGGCATATAATTGCTCCTTTCGATAACTAATTTAATTTTGTGTGCTGTCCACGGTACCTGGTGTATCACTATTTCCTCTTAAAAATAGACCCTAATGGGTACTGTGTATTTTACACACGCTTATATATATTAATTAAATAGGTATTATCACGCAAGAAAAAAATAACAAAAAATATGAAAATATTTTCAACGTATCCAGGTGTATCGTATGCTTATTTTAGAAAGAATATTCAATTGTAATATCTCTTGTGGAGAGATCTTTAACTTTCAATTTGAAGTTAGTAGTTTCTCCGTTGGAGAAAGTAAAGTCTTTAAACTTATTAATTCCAAAGTCATCACCCACTTTGAAAAGGGTGTTATTATTCGCAGGAATTCCATCTTTAAATGTGTTCTTACCACTGCTCTCTAATAAATGAACTAAAACAGGTGTAGTACCAACTTCAGAATCCTTGATTGTATTGGAATAGGCGAAATCTAATCCCACTGTGCTAGAGCCAATCTTGCTTTCCACTTCTGGGTCATCAACAGTACAAATTAACTGAGGAATATTGCCACGGCCAAAGTAACCGAGTTTAGCGTTAACGTGATAAATCCTTAATCCATAGTGTTGTGGATATCTATAAACACCACTATTGCCATCCTTATCAACATAGGAATAAGCACCATTAAATTTGTTTAGTCCATTAGGTGCAAAGAACTCAACTAAAAGGTATTCGCCAAATGGAGAATTGTTATAACTTGAACTTGGAACAAGTAAATATTCACCACTAGTGGTGAAAGGATGAAGTTTAATCTTTCCTGAAGTTCCTTTTTTGACCACCATTGGAGATGACCATTTAAAGAGATATTTGCTAAATGATGAATGATCACCAATGTTATAGTCCATTACATCAAAGCATCCAGTTGGTTGGAAATGATAGTCATTTTCTAAAGAAGAAGACTTGGTATTATAGTAGTCAGTTAAACCAAATAAGTGACCCGTTTCATGGATAAGATAATTAGTGTAAGAACGATTATCTTTTTGCATAACTGCTTCAATACTTGTCCAAGAATAACCATTAACATAAGGCGCATCATTATTTAATAAGCCTTCACCTTTGTAGGTGTAATGAGTGTAGGCCCAGAATAGTTCCGCTTTTCCTTTGCTATCGTTATATGGATGGTCATAAATCGCATAGACGCCATCAATATCATCATCGTCATCGGTGTCATAATCGGATAAGTTAGGAATCAAACCATTAGCTTTATAATAATCAACCGCTTGATTCACCACCATCGATGATCTAGCCATGTAAGCACCCGGCATACTATCTAATTCGCTAGCGGACATATTAGCGTTAAACCATGGGGCTACTTCACCAGTAATTTTTAATTGTCCATAACTACTAGCGTTATAATAACCCGCAACGGAATAATAATTTGTTCTATTATTTTCACCAAAGAAGGCGTTTTGTAAGAATATTTTCTTTTCTTCTTGGCTATCTTTATCACTATCAGTAAAAGAAATAGGAACCACTAAAAGTTTTCTATCTCCAGTTGTGGGAATACTTTCTCTTTTATAGCCACTTTTAAAGTCTTCCATGAAATCAGACAAGGAATTAACCGTTCCATCTCTATAAGTGACTGGAGAGGTCTCTTTTTGACATTTATAGGACTCTTTATCCTCATCTCTCATTAATTCTTGTTTATTAACAAAAGAAGAGTATTCCTTGAACTCAAGTTTAATACTTCCGGAGCAACCAGTTAATAAAACTGGAAGTAGCAATAAAGAAATGTATTTCTTATTCATATTTTATATTCTAAAAACTAAATATTTATTTGTAAAGAAAGGCATCTCTTTCGAGACGCCTTAGTATTCAATATATCGTTTTAAATTAACGAGAGATTGTGATTGTTGCGGAGTTATTTCCATCGATTTTGTCGACATGGATTTTGAAACCAAATTCCTTGTCTTTTTCGCCAGAAATACCGTTCATTTTGAAGTTTTCCCAAACGCCGTTTTGACCAAAACTGTCACCTTCATAATATAAGCAGGCGTCATTAGCGTTACCGCTATGGTCTTTAATGGATCTACCATCAGATGGAAGAACTTCAGCAATCTTGTAATCTGGATAGCAGCTTCTTGTCATTGTGTTATCAGCAGCAACACGGACATATGCTCTTTCAAGAGATGTGGAAACTGCAGGAGTATAACCAGCAAATTTGTAACCAGCTTGTGCACCAGCACCGGAGTATTGGTAGACACCCATACGAGAGTCGATGTGGAGAATTCTAATACCAGCTTGGCTGTAGTATTTTGGATAATAACCTAAGTATTGTTTTTCACCATCAGCTTTAGCAACACCTTCTGGAGTTAAGAATTCCACAACAAGGTATTGATCCATGTATGTGTTTCTCCATCCATCTGGAGCAGGAATGATGATTGTATCACCAGTCTTTGTGGTGCTGTTAAGTGTTAATGTAAGAGAACCAGTGTGACCAGCGATTCTTCTTGGATTAATCCAACCATAGCACATCTTGGAATAAGCATTGTGGTCACCAATGTTATTGTCCATCATATCAAGACAACCCATTGCGCCATAATCTTCTGGATTATAGTCGGTAATGTAGTAGTCAGGTAATGATAAGCAGTGACCGTATTCGTGTGTCATTGTATGAGCATCTGGATGAATTGGATTGCCATCCATATCAACACCGGCTTTGATTTCTTCAGGTGTGTATTGAGCAGGTTGAGTTCCTCTTCTATTCCATCTTTCATATAAGAAGCCATAGCTTGCCCAGAAATATCTGTTAGCACCTTCTCTATTACCAGATGGGGTGTATCTACCAAATGCACCATCAACGGATGAGCAGAATGCCCACCATAATGAACCAGTTGTTTCAATTGGTGCGGTATAAATCATAATGATGGTATCAACGAAACCATCTTTGTTAGCATCATAATCCGCTAAGTTGATGATATCGTTGTGTTCACGATAGTAGTCTTGGATTTTAACTGCGAGTTGTGAAGCATAGGCTGTGTCAGTATTTCCACTGTCAGAATCTTTTGGAAGACTTGTGGATGCGATACCTGTATGCCACCACGCAGCAACTGAACCAGTAATATTACATTTTCCAAAACTGGATTGTTTGTAATATTCCGCTAATGAGTACCATTCCATTTCTTCTGGAGTGCCGAACATAACTTTACGAAGTTCTTCGCGAGCGCCATCTTCAGTTTCGTTATAAAGAGTATATGGGTAATCGGTGAAGTCCACTGGAACAACTAAAGCTCTAACATTTTCAACAACGTATGTTTTTTCTTCTTTTGTTACACCATTATCATCGACGAGTCTGCTGTGTTCTGTGAATTGTTCACCAGCATAGCCAATGCCTTTAATACGAAGATCACGATAATTAGATTCTAATTTATAAGGATCAACTTGAATGGCTTCAAGGTCACTAACTGGTCCAACAGGTTTTTCTTTTTCGTGATTACAACCACTGACAACAAGAGCGAGTGCGCCACAGACGAGAATGCTTTTGAGAATTGTCATTTTCTTCATGTTTTTCTTTTCCTTTCCTGTACCGTTTCGGTACAAACTTATATTGAATGTTTATGATTATAGCAACATTTTCTTAAAAGCGGTAGAAATTGTTAATAAACAATAGGTATATAATATTGATATGGACAGGAAAAAGATATTTGAAGAAATTATCGGTGTTACTAAGGTAGTTGCTCCTGCAGTAGTTACTCAACAAGTCTATAGTAAGATGTTCAACCACCACTTTTTAACATTCAAACCTTTCTATTTTGAAATGGAAGATTTTCCTAATCTGACAAGAGTTAGATATCAATTCTATTCTTGTAACAAACATCGCTTAATTGGCTATATTTATAGCGATAATTCTACGCAAAAACGCGGTATTTTCGTATTTTGCCATGGTTATGGAGGCGGGGGACACCACTGCTACTTGGATCTTATAAACGTCTTATGTCAGCAAGGCTATTATGTCTTTGCGTATGACGCTACGGCGAATGATGAAAGCGAAGGCACCACCATCAAAGGATTCACTCAAGGATTCTTAGATGCTGATAAAGCAATATCATTTGTGGAATCCCTAGATGAATATAAAAAACTACCACTATATTTATGTGGACACTCTTGGGGTGCTTACAGTGCTTCAAATGCCTTAGGACTTCATAAAAGAGTAAAAGGACTTATCGCCTTTAGTGGTTTTAATTCCGCAACCACGATTTTTAAGGCCAATGGCGAGCGTTTCGCGGGAGAGAAAGCAAATGACTTCATGCTCTATGTTGATACCTATGAGCACTTCCTTTTCGGCAAAATATGCGAAAGTACAGCGATAGATAGCTTTGCTAAATCAAAAGCGAAGATTGTCATCGTTCATTCTGAAGATGATGAAACCGTTCCAATAGAAGCGGGATTCAGTATTTACAAAAAGAAATTTGGTAAAGATAAGAGATTTAAATTCATCAAATTATTAGAACATGGACATGGCACAGTGTATTACACACTTGAAGGTAAGCACTACTACGATAAGATTCATCGTGAATACAATAAGTTTGTTAAGCAGAATAAACCTGATGAAGAAAGTAAGATTAATTTCTTAAAAGAACATATTGATAGAAATATCTACAACCACATGGTGGATGAGAAATTAATCAAAAAATGTTTAGACTTTATAAGTAAATAAAAAGGCCCCAAATAATTGGGACCTTCTTTTTATAGATGAGAAGAATTATTTGTTCTTTTCTTCTTCCGCTTTACGAATCTTTTCGTGAATTTCATTGATTACACGATCATGTTCTTCGACATAGCGATCAGAAACTTCTTTCATCTTCTTTTCCACGGAGAAGCCATCAAGAATCGCTTCTTCTTCAGCAGCGGATAATAATCCACGACCCGCTGGGATTAAGTGACCGGTAATGACGTTTTCTTTTAAGCCGTGTAAGTTATCGCGTTTGCACTTAATAACTGCATCGGTTAAGACACGTGTGGTTTCTTGGAAGGAAGCAGCGGATAAGAAACTATCAGTTTCAATAGCGGCTTTGGTAATACCAAGAATTAATGGTGAGAAGACGGCT
>JAEEGF011806804.1_pt1 | contig 21151 bp, 16 predicted proteins | sample 9134171 | NCBI WGS metagenome assembly JAEEGF01 (sample SAMN16246542, study PRJNA631951) | gut metagenome | biome: gut microbiome; feature: rumen; material: AP-attached | host: Bos | place: Iran: Karaj | collected 2018-10 | reverse complement strand
TATCCCGGATTATATAATATAGTCTATTTCATATTTACCCCCTCCCCCGGGAGGGGATTAAGGGGTGGGGTTGTATTATGGGGAGGGGTCGTCTTTTTCCTCCTATCTTCCTGCGCCCGCATGGGAGCCCCTGACGGTGGATGGTATGATGAGACACCGCCTAGGGTGATAGCATCATCGCCAGCCGACCGTGGCACTGACGTGACACAGAATCGTGTGACCATATATTTCGATGAGTATATAAAGATGGAGAATGCCCAGGAGAAGGTGGTGGTGTCTCCACCACAGATGGAGACTCCCGACATCAAGACGCTGGGCAAACGCATAATGATACAGCTGAAGGACTCGCTGAAGTCCAACACTACCTATACCATAGACTTCTCTGACGCCATAGTGGACAATAACGAGGGTAACCCCATGGGTAACTATACCTTCAGTTTCTCCACCGGCGACCATATCGACACCCTTGAGTGCTCAGGATATGTGCTCAGCGCAGAGGACCTGGAACCGGTAAAGGGCATATTGGTGGGACTGTATAGCAAGAAAGACTCCCTGGCAGCCGATACGCTGCCGTTCCTCCGTGTGTCACGCACAGACTCACGCGGACGTTTCGTGATACGAGGCATAGCTCCGGGCACTTACACCGTGGGGGCAGTGCAGGATATGGACGGCAACTTCCGTTTCTCACAGCGCGGCGAGATGATGGCATTCTCACATCAGGAGATATCGCCATCGGGATTCCTTGACCACCGCCAGGACACGCTGTGGGCTGACGAACTGCATATAAAGGACATAAAGCGCATACCTTATATACATTACAAACCCGATGATATAGTGCTGAGGGCATTCAGCCATACGCAGACGGACCGCTTCTTCCTGAAGGCCGAGCGCACCGATGCCGACCGCTTCTCGCTGTTCTTCACAGCGCCTATAAGCATAGACAGCGTGGCACGTTTCAACGGTGCCGCCTCCACACAGCCACGCCTGAGACTGCTCAATGCTCCGGAGAGCGTTGACATGACAAACTGGTATGTGATGGAGCAGTATGCCGCGCAGGGCGACACGCTGACCTACTGGCTGCGTGACACTACACTCGTTAACCAGGACACACTGCTCGTGGAGATGACGACGCTGCAGACCGACACCGCCGGTACGCTGAGGCTTGCCACCGACACCCTTGAGGTGCTGGCAAAGACACCGCTGGCAAAGCGACTGAAGAAACAGGAGGAGGCAAACAAGGAATGGCGCAAGGACCTGGAGAAACGACTGAAGGAGCGTGAGAAGATGCTGGCACGTATAGAGTCAGAGGAAGAGCGACGCATGGTGCCAGAGGTTGACACCGTGATGCCTCTGCCGCGACTGACACCTAAGTATGACGTGAAACAGTCAATGGACCCTGACGGTTCCGTAAGATTCTCCTTCCCATATCCGCTGGCGCGTATGGACACCGCCGCCATACACCTCTACGTAGAGCAAGACTCTATGTGGTTCCGTGCACCTTACGTGATACATACCACTGACACCCTGCCTACGCAGCGTAACTGGGAACTGTACTCAGAATGGATACCCGGCGCACGTTACTCCTTTGAGGTCGACACACTCGCCTTCGAGGATATATATGGCAACACCAGCGTACCATACAAGACCGGTATCAGCATACGTGAATTAAACGAATATGCCTCTCTCTTCGTCAACATAACAGAGACTGACACCTGTGATGTCGTAGTAGAACTGCTCAGCGCTTCTGACAAGCCGCTGAGAAAGGCGGTAACAAAGAACCGTACGGCAGAGTTCTATTATGTCACTCCGGGAAAGTACTTTATGCGAGCCTTCATAGACCGCAACGGCAACGGCACATGGGACGCGGGCGACTATTACAATGATATACAGCCCGAGGAAGTGTACTACTACCAAGAGGAGATAGAGTGCAAGGCAAAATGGGACTATACCAAGCAATGGACACTGCGCTCCGTTCCGCTCTTCAAACAGAAGCCGTCGTCGTTAGTAAAAGCGAAGGCCGACAAGCAGAAGACCATAAAGCACCGCAACGCCGACAGGGCAAAGGAGAAGGGAATACCGATGCCTGAGAAGTAACGTGCAGAATGGTTCGTTTATTAACGTAAAAAGACTTTTACTATGAAGAGACTGTTCACTATGGGGCTGATACCTTCAACCCGTATGTTTTTCAATTCATGCGTCCTGCTCTGCCTTCTTGTTGTGACGGCACCGACAGCAAGCGCACAGTGTACCACAAAGAACACAGCCTTCTCTGGCTATGAGGGAATAAACTATAACCTTTACTTCAACTGGCAGTTTGTGTGGATAAAGGCCGGCACGGCATCAATGGTCACACAGCCCATTGTGTACTATGGCAAGAAGGCCTACCGCTCCAGCCTCGTCACTAAGTCTTCGTCAAGGGTTGACAAGTACTTTATGATGCGTGACACCATCATGGCGTATTTCTCCACAGAGCTCGCTCCTATATATTATCGCAAGGGAGCGCGTGAGGGCAAACGCTACTATGTTGATGAGGTATGGTACACCTATCCTAACGGCAAGTGTAAGACCACGCTGAAGCACCTGTACTCTGACGGCACACGCGACCGTCAGGAACATACCTACAACCACTGCGTGTCTGATATGCTCAACAGTTTCCAGCGTGTGCGCAACTATGACGCTACCAACTGGAAGGTGGGACACACGGAGAACATCTACATAGCCGGTGGCTCCAAGCTCACCAAGGCGCGGCTGGTGTATAAGGGGAAGAAGACCATCAAGGCAGATAACGGGGTGAAGTACCCTTGTCTGATACTGTCTTATCAGGAGATTGATGACAAGAAATACAAGGAGATAGTACGTTTCTTCGTGACCGATGACAAACGCCATATCCCCGTGCGCCTTGACCTAAACCTACGTTTCGGTTCTGCCAAGGCATTCCTCAGTTCTATAAAATGATGGGGAGTTAAAGAGGTCTGGAGTTAAGGAGTCAAGACAAATGTGTTTGCTTGTATTCTGGCAAGCGGTAATGTCTTAACTCCATAACTTCTTAACTTCTTAACTCCTTATATCATAGTTCCCTCAGTATAGCAAGTGACTTCAGGTCATGAAAGGCTGGCTGGTGTATATGGTAGAACTGTAGGATAAGGTCTGTGACACGGTTGCGCTCAGCACGCGTCATGTGAAACAGATGTATGTTCTGTACCGACATACGCAGTAGCGTAAGCATCTTACTCGCCTCGTCGGCGTTGAGGAAGTCGCGGTGCAGAGGCACCGACATACAAAAGCGTCCCTCGCGCATGTCGAACAGAGCGCCCTCGTGCCAACTGCTCTCATCGGGCATGAAACCCAGGAAACGTGTAAGGTGCATCATGAACATAAGGTGGAAGTTGCTCACTCCGCGCTCAGAGGCATCAAGCCACAGCAGACTGCGCTCCACGAAGTCATAGAGATTAGTGTCCGTATGCTGGTCGCGGGTGGCAGACAATAGAAATTCCGCCAGGAAAAAGGCGATGGACATCTTGATACCGTCAAACGGCAGCGAACCATACACCTCCGCTATCTCCACCTCGCTCACCGTGGCTATCTGCTGGTGGGGAGCAAAACGATATTCCATACTGAGTATGGACAGCGGCTGGAACAACTGACGGCGTTGCCTGCTCTTGGCTCCGTTGCCTGCCTTTACAGCCACAGTGACCCTGCCGCCGTCACGCATCAGCAGGTCAACGATAAGACGGTTGTCACCATACTTCACCGTCCTTAATACTATGCCACGTGATTTTTTGTTCATCTTCAGTATGCAAAAATACAAAAATAAAGTGCAAGGAGAAAATAATTCGCTTAAAATTTGCACAATACAATAAAAAACAGTACCTTTGCACTCGCTTAGTGAAATGTCATGAGATATTCGCTTGTCTCTGCTCGCTTCGGCGATGCATTTCACAAGTCAACAGGCGGCGTGCTCGTATATCGGTTAGTACTCAAGATTTTCATTCTTGCAAGAGGGGTTCGACTCCCCTGCACGCTACAAAACAAACCTATTTTGAGATAATCGCCATTGCGCAGTGATTGCGCTAACTCCGATGAGTGACAGTGTGGCGATGAGAAGCATAGGGATGCTTCTTGCTCAGGGCTACTGTAGTGGTATAAGACCCATAGGCTATCATTTTTTTAACTTGTCTCGGCAGTGTGCCTGAGACGCAAAAAAACAAAAAAACAAAATGGCAAATCACAAATCATCAGTGAAGCGCATTCGTCAGACTAAGACACGTACACTTCACAACAAGTACTACGCTAAGACTATGCGTAACGCTGTACGCAAACTGCGTGCTACAGAGAACAAGGAAGAGGCAGTTGCTCTCTATCCAAAGGTGCAGAAGATGTTGGACAAGCTCGCAAAGCGCAACATTATTCACAAGAACAAGGCTGCTAACATCAAGTCAAGCCTGTCTAAGCACATCCAGAAGCTCGGCTAATAACAGCCGGTTTTCTGTGAAACCTACAAGGATTATAGTTACCTGAGGTAGCTGTATCCAATACTTGAACACAAGATTGTTTCCATAATAATTTTTTAAAAAGGTTGCAGCCCGTGAGGGGTAGCAACCTTTTTTTTGTGAATGTTACTTAATAAGTTGAAGATATTTTTGCGTAATAGAATTATTTTCAGTATCTTTGCAAGGAAATAATAAACGTAAAATAAATGGAAGAAAACCAGAAGAAAGAGATAAACTACAACGGCAGTAGCATCCAGGTGCTCGAGGGCCTGGAGGCAGTGCGTAAACGCCCGGCCATGTATATTGGCGACATATCAGAGAAAGGTCTGCACCATCTTGTCAACGAGACAGTGGACAACTCTATCGACGAGGCAATGGCGGGCTATTGTACCGATATACAGGTGGTGATAAATGAGGATAACTCTATAACCGTTGAGGATAACGGTCGAGGCATACCTGTTGACGAGCATCCAAAGCTGAAGAAGTCTGCACTTGAGGTCGTGATGACCGTGCTCCATGCCGGTGGTAAGTTTGATAAAGGCTCTTATAAGGTCTCTGGTGGTCTGCACGGTGTGGGTGTGAGCTGTGTGAACGCTCTCTCTACACACATGATGTCGCAGGTATTCCGTGATGGAAAGATATATCAGCAGGAGTATGAGAAGGGTAAGCCCCTCTATCCTGTGAAGGTGGTGGGCGAGACCGACAAGCGCGGTACGCGTCAGCAGTTCTGGCCTGACGGCTCTATCTTCACCACGACAGAGTATAAGTATGATATCGTGGCACGTCGTATGCGTGAGCTCGCATTCCTCAATGCCGGCATCACTATCACGCTTACCGACAAGCGCCCTGACGAGGAGGGTAACCTCCGTCAGCCAGAGGTGTTCCACGCCAAGGAAGGACTGAAGGAGTTCGTGCGTTACGTTGACCGTCATCGCACAAGCATCATCGGCGACCCTATCTGCCTCAAGACAGAGAAAGACGGAGTGCCTATCGAGATAGCACTGCTCTATAACAATGACTACTCTGAGAATATACACTCTTATGTCAATAACATCAACACCATAGAGGGTGGCACACACCTCACCGGTTTCCGTATAGCACTGGCACGCTCGCTGAAGAAATACTCTGACGAGGATGACCAGCTGCGCAAGCAGATAGAGAAGGCGAAGGTGGAGATAGCTCAGGATGACTTCCGCGAGGGCTTGACAGCCATCATCTCAGTAAAGGTGGCAGAGCCTCAGTTTGAGGGACAGACGAAGACCAAGCTGGGTAACAGCGAGGTGAACGGCGCTGTACAGAAGGCTGTGGGCGAGGCTATGGCAAACTATCTGGAGGAGCATCCGAAGGAGGCACACCAGATATGCGAGAAGGTGATACTCGCCGCTGCTGCACGTATTGCAGCACGTAAGGCTCGTGAGAGCGTGCAGCGTAAGAATCCTATGACGGGAGGCGGACTGCCAGGTAAGCTGGCTGACTGCTCAAGCCGTGACCCGAAGAAGACAGAGATATTCCTCGTCGAGGGTGACTCTGCAGGTGGTTCAGCAAAACAGGGACGCGACCGTCACACCCAGGCTATACTGCCACTCAGAGGTAAGATTCTTAACGTGGAGAAGGTGCAGTGGCACAAGGTGTTTGAGGCTGAGTCAGTGAATATCATCCTGCAGGCCATCGGCGTACGCTTCGGCGTGGACGGCGAGGACTCTAAGGAGGCTAATATCGACAAGCTGCGTTATGACAAGATAATCATCATGACCGATGCCGATGTCGATGGCTCACACATCGACACGCTTATCATGACATTGTTCTTCCGCTTTATGCCGAAGGTAATACAGGAGGGACACCTCTATATCGCTACTCCGCCGTTGTATCAGTGTACTTACAAGAATCATAAGGAGTACTGCTACACAGAGGAGGACCGTATGAAGTTCATAGACACTTACTGTAACGGTGACGCTGATGACTCAAAGCTCCATACACAGCGATACAAAGGTCTTGGTGAGATGAACCCAGAGCAGCTGTGGGATACCACCATGAACCCGGAGACACGTCTGCTCAAGCAGGTGACAATACAGAATGCCGCTGACGCTGACGAGATTTTCTCAATGCTTATGGGTGATGACGTGGAGCCACGCCGTAAGTTCATAGAGGAGAATGCTACATACGCTAATATCGACGCGTAATAGTTGACAATTAAAAACTAATAATTAATAATTAATCCACCAACTCATGCTCCCTCCCTCACAGGGAGGGCCGGGGTGGGTCTCTTAACAACTCATAACTTGCATACATTTCACGACATAGAGACAGTAACGGTTGAGAGCGTTGTTGAGAAATACTCTCTGCCACATATAGGCCATGATATAGCCTTGATGCCTACATTGCGTTCTCTGCAGAACGTGATGGATGCCAAGCGTATGTCGTTATGTCTTTTTATCGGAGTATGTACAAGTGGTGTGGTGACGCTGACTGTCAATGACCGTAAACGTGCCGCTACTAACGATAATGTGATGGTTATAACCGATGAGTCGGTGATTAACGGATTACGTTATAGCGATGACTTCGATGGAATGGGAGTTTTGATATCCTATTCTCTGTTACAAGACATATTATGTGACGTGCATAATATGAGTGACCTCTTCTTGCTTACGCATAACTATCCGGTGTTCAGCCTGACGCAGGAGGAGACTAATGAGCTGAAGGTATATTTCGATGCTATCGCCAGACGTGTGCAGAAAGAGAACCATCCACACAGGTTGGAGGTGGTAAGGCTTATGCTGCTTACGTTGATATATGACCTCTCACCGGCAATAGACCGTACTATCAAGGCGGTGGCGATGGATGAGCGTCAGTCACGTGCCGAGCGTCTTTTCGTGGAGTTCATACAGCGCGTGAGAAACAATTTCCGTGAGCACAGACAGGTGTACTGGTATGCCGAGCAGATGGGTATCACACCAAAGTATCTCAGTGAGGTGATATCAAGTACCAGCCGCCGCTCGCCTAACCAGTGGATAGATAAGTTCGTGACGGCGGAGATTCGTAACCAACTTAAACATACTTCAAAGAGCATACGCGAGATTGCCAAGGAGATGAATTTCTCCTCACAGTCGTTCTTCGGAAAATACTTTAAGGACAATGTAGGTGTATCACCGTCTGAATATCGCCATGATTCTTGATATTGACAATATACTTGTGTCTTCCGATGTGTTGACAGAGCACTTTGCTTGCGATTTGGAGAAATGTCACGGCCGTTGCTGTATTGAAGGTGATGCGGGAGCTCCCGTTACTATCGATGAAATCGAACATATAGAAAACAATCTTGACCAAGTGTGGTCATTGTTGTCGGCTCAGGCTCAGTCGGTGATAGACAAGCAGGGAGTGGCATATACAGACCAGGAGGGCGACCTTGTGACATCTATAGTAGGTGGCAAGGACTGTGTTTTCACATGCTATGATGACATTAAACTGTCATTACCGTCAGAAAACTCAGAAAGTTCCGGAAATCCCGGAATATCCGGAATATCCGGAAAGTCCGGAACCTCTGGAACCCTCGGAACCCCCGGAAATTCCGCCTCTTCCGACAGAATTGTCAAAAACTGTTGCCTGTGTGCCTATGAGAAACTCTACCGGCAGAATAAGATACAGTGGTGCAAACCGATATCATGTGCACTCTATCCTATAAGGGTAAAGACACTGAGAGGTGGTATAACGGCACTCAACTATCACCGCTGGGATGTATGTCGAGATGCGGTGGAACGGGGAAAAAGAGAGGGTATAAAGGTATATCAGTTCCTGCGTGAGCCTCTTATCCGTCGTTTCGGGGCGGAGTGGTATGAACAGTTATGTGTTGCTGCCGATGAAATGGGCAGCTTATAGCAGGTTACTATAGATAATAGCGTTAAATCAGTACTAATATTAACTAAAAACAATTTCGTGTATGAAGAAACAATTACTTACTTTAGTTGCGCTTCTTTTTGCGGCAGTCACCGCTATGGCGCAAGTTAATCTGGGCAATCCAAAGTGGAATGTCAAGGACGGTGGAAAGTGTAGCCCTTCTAAGGTCATTACTTTCTTCTTCCCAAATCCAGAAGGTGTCAATACGAGCACTGTCATCTCAGTAGGTGGTAATTTCTATGAAGCTGGCGAAGAAGCAGGTGAAGAAAATGCCTTTGACGGATTTGAGGCAAATGTTACTATACCTGTAGAGTTTGCTCTTGAGGATTTTGAGGCTCAGCCAAACACCTCTTATGTATTGAAGATTACTTCTGTCAAGATTGATGACGAGGAGCTTATCGGTGACACAACTTATACACTGAACTTCACTACTCGCGGTGCAGAGCGTCTGCTGTCATGGACATTCACTATTGATGAGGAGTCTGCTCAAAAAATTACAGCTTCTGTACAGAATGACGCAAGAATGGGTGAATATTGGTGGGATGTAAATGGTCAGAATTCTTTCCCGGACTATACTGACTCATATACGACGAGTACAAAATGGAGTGCTTCGAACAATGACCTACGTTTCTACACGGTAAAACGTAGTGATGAACCGCTGATTTTGCCTGATGGAGGTGAATTGCCAATGACTGATGGCTTGACTTTCACGTGTGGTAGCAAAAAAATATATGTGGGTAATACTGCGTCAGGAAAGACCACACATAAGGATCGTCTCACCTTCAATGCCAATAATCTGTATATGACGGTGCCAGATTGTAAGGTTGGTGACATCATTACCATTAATGCAAACCGTGCTACAAAGGCAACTGCTACAAAGTTTACCTGCATTGTTGCTATGGATGGTGCTGCGGAGGCTATTGATGGTATAACATCTTCAAGTGGTATGAAGGATTCTTTGCAGTTGGGCAGCAGTTTCGCAAACTTTAAGTTTACTGTCTTGCAGGATGGCGATGTAACATTATCGTTTAGCAATGCCCTTGTTAAGAGTCTTGAAATTACAGAGGCAAAGCCGATAGTTGACTGTGCATATTCTGTAAAAGCCATATATAAGGATGGTGATAATGTAAAGGAACTTAAGACTCTTGTTCCTGAGACTGTGGGTAAGACAAATGATGTTGTAAAGGTGAATTATTCTTACTGGCTTACAGATGAGGAAGGAAACCTCTATACCTATGGTGCCAAGGGTAGTGAGTTCTTAGAGAAGTTCGACCTCATTAGTGATACAACATTTGTGATATCTTACAAGAAGGTAGCTGATGTGTCTGGTGTTGTTTTCCTCTCAGAGGGTGAGGACTTCTTCGATGAGGAGAATCTTGAGCGTACCATTGAGATGGTGACACAGAGTAACTCTGCTATCCGTTCTTCTAACGGAAAGGCTGCTTATGCTACTGCTGACACCAAGATTACTACTCTGCCTGCAGGTACTTATACTTTCAAGGCCATCATCTTTGATAACACAGGTAAGACCAGCGGCTTTATACAGTCTATAGGTATCAGTGAAAACACAGACGAGGATCTCCTTCTGGCTGCTAACGCTGATAACTGGACTGAGGCTCAGGAGACATTCATCCTTGAGAACGAGGGCGATATCATCTGGAGAACAGGTGGTAGTGCAAGCAAGGGTATAGATATCATGGTTATCTATAAGGCTGATGGTGGTGATGCAGTAGCTTCTGTTGAGGCTGCTGAGACAGCTGCTCCTGCTACTCGCAAGGTCGTTAAGGACGGTAAGTTCCTTATTGAGACTGCTAACGGCACATTCACTGCTGCTGGTGCTCAGGTGAAGTAAAGACCGGTTTATTCGAAAGAATATAAGTGAATATAAAATCACGGGGTGTAGTCATATCGACTGCACCCCGTGATTGCTTTTATATATATATGTGCGTGATTGCTTTTATATATATATGTGCGTGATTGCTTTTATATATATATGTGCGTGATTGCTTTTATATATATGTGCGTTATGATAGCGAGAGAGCTACTCCTTTTTCCTTCATTACAGCCTTCTTGGTAATCAGCTATGGCTTCCTTACCATTTTGTCGTTTCTTACCATTCTATCGGTGTCAGCCCGTGTTCCTGCAGCCATTGGTTGCAGTGGGAGAAATGATGGTTGCCGAACCATCCGCCGCGGTTAGCTGATAGAGGAGAAGGGTGTACGCTCTCAAGTACCAGGTGTTTGGTCTTGTCAATGAGCTTTGCCTTTGAACGGGCGTAGCCGCCCCAGAGGATGAAGACGCAGTGTTCCTGGCGCTCAGACACCGTCTGTATCACTGCATCGGTGAAAGTCTCCCATCCATGTCGTTGGTGTGAGCCAGCCTCATGTTCGCGTACTGTAAGCGTAGCGTTGAGTAGGAATACGCCTTGTTCTGCCCAGCGACGAAGTGAGCCGTCATACATCTTTCTGCCCATTTCATCGTCTTTATCTGTTATCTTACCATCATTGTTAATGGTAAGAATCCTTGGCACCCTGCCCACATCTTCCTTTATCTCTTTGAAGATGTTAATGAGTGATGGCGGTAACGGAATCCCCGATTTCACCGAGAAACAGAGTCCTTCTGCCTGTCCTGCGCCGTGGTAGGGGTCCTGTCCGAGTATCACCACCTTAACATTAGGCAGCGGACAGAGGTTAAAAGCATTGAAAATCTCTTTGCCGGGAGGATAACAGACGTGCTGCCGATACTCTGCTCTCACAAACTCAGTGAGAGCGTGGAAATAGTCCTTCGCAAATTCAGGAGCGAGAGCCTCTGCCCAGCTTTCTTCTATTTGTATCATTTCAGTAGGAAGTATTTATTTTGTTGCAAAGATAGTGTTTTTTTTGCAAAAAAGACTTTATTTCCATAAAAATGCAACATTATTCACCTTATATATATAAATATAATATGTAATTTTGTATCCAGAAATAAGTGTTTGGGCTTAGGCAGGTTGTTGTGAAACAACCTCGGTAAACAATTCATATAGTATACAATAGTTAGTTAGTTAATTGATGCCGCGTCATAATTTTTTTATGACGCGGTTCTTTATTTGTGCTTGTCGCTAATAGGGAAGATATACAAAAAGGCTCATTTTACCGATGAAAAACCCTAAAAAAAGATTTTTTAGGGTATAATACGTTTTTTTGCACCTTCTTTGAAAGAATTTTCGCCCGGATGTTAGTAAAAATCCATTATCTTTGCAATATCTTTTTTCCATGATATTATTTTTTGTCTGTGTATAATGTTGTGAAACATATAAGGCAGGCGTTACATATAGTAGAATAATAGTTAGTTAGTTAATTAAAGCCGCGTCACAATTGTGACGCGGCTTTTTCGTGTATTATACAAAATGTATGTCTATATACAATATATATGTTTTTATACAATATATATGTCTATGTCGGTATTAATCCTCGATGAGGTTCTCACCAGTCATGTCAGCAGGCTGCTCCAGTCCCATGATGTGAAGGATAGTAGGAGCTACGTCAGCCAGGCGACCGTCCTTTATCTTTGCAGAGTTGTTATCTGTAACGTAGATGCAAGGAACAGGGTTCAGTGAGTGTGCTGTGTTTGGAGTACCGTCAGGGTTGATGGCATTGTCAGCGTTACCGTGGTCGGCAATGATAATAGCCTCGTAACCTGTAGCCTTTGCAGCCTCTATCACGTCCTTTACACAGTTGTCAACAGCAACTACGGCTTTTGCTATAGCATTGTACACGCCTGTGTGACCTACCATGTCGCCATTTGCGAAGTTTACCACGATGAAATCGTAGAAATCTTTCTTGATGTTCTCCACCAACTTCTCTTTTACCTCGTATGCAGACATCTCAGGCTTCAGGTCGTATGTAGCAACCTTAGGAGAAGCTACGAGTACACGGTCCTCACCATCAAATGGAGCCTCACGTCCACCGTTGAAGAAGAATGTTACGTGTGCATATTTCTCGGTTTCAGCGGTGTGAAGCTGCTTCTTTCCGAGAGAAGAGAGGTATTCGCCCAGAGTATTGCCTACGTTCTCTTTTGGGAAGAGAATGCCTACGTTCTTGAAAGAGGCATCGTATGGAGTCATGCAGTAGTACTTCAGTCCTGCTATGGTCTTCATGCCTTCCTCCGGCATATCCTGCTGTGTGAGTACCTGTGTGAGTTCTTTTGCTCGGTCATTTCGGAAGTTTATGAAGATAACCACGTCACCTTCCTCGATTTTACCGTTCACGGCAGAGTTGCTGATAGCCTTCACGAATTCATCGGTCACACCCTCATCGTATGACTCCTGCATAGCCTGTACCATGTCAGCAGCCTGTTTGCCGGTGCCGGCGGTGATGAGGTCGTAAGCCTCTTTTACGCGGTTCCATCGCTTATCGCGGTCCATAGCATAGAAGCGTCCGATGATTGATGCTATTGCTGCATCGTTCTCGCTGCACTTGGCAGAAACCTGCTCGATGAAGCCTTTACCAGACTTAGGGTCTGTATCACGTCCGTCCATGAAGCAGTGTACGAACACCTGATTCTTGAGTCCATACTCCTTACCTACCTCAATGAGTTTGAACAGATGGTCAAGAGAAGAGTGCACACCACCGTTAGATGTCAGTCCCATGAGATGCAGCTTCTTGCCAGTCTGCTTTGCATATTCGTAAGCCTCCTTCACCTGTGGGTTCTGTGCTATAGAACCGTCGGCGCAGGCGCGGTTGATTTTTACGAGGTCTTGGTACACGATGCGTCCCGCACCGATGTTGAGGTGACCTACCTCAGAGTTACCCATCTGTCCGTCAGGCAGACCAACGTCCTCGCCTGAAGCGTTGAGTTGTGAGTGGCTGCTTACAGCCTGCAGGTAATCAAGATAAGGCGTTGGGGTGTTCCATATCACATCACCCTTGCCATGCTTGCCGATTCCCCATCCATCGAGAATCATCAAAAGAGCTTTTTTTGCCATTTTTTGTCTTAATTTGTTTTTCTACTTTTTCAACACTGCAAAGGTACTGACTTTTAGTGTAATAGTAAGTTACGAATTGTTAAATAATAATAAATTTGGCGTTTGTATGAAAAAAAGAGAGTAAAGTGGGGGAATGTGGGGAATTTTTTGTAACTTTGCACCAACTTCTCCTTATAATATGAGAAAAAGGGCATAAAAGGATGCGTTTTTTAGGTAACATAGAGGCTAAGACAGATGCTAAAGGCAGGGTATTTTTGCCTTCGGTGTTTCGTAAGGTGCTGCAGTCAGCAGGCGAGGAGCGTCTGGTGTTGCGCAAGGATGTGCATGAGGACTGTCTGGTGCTGTACCCGGAGACGGTATGGAATGAGCAGATGGACATTATGCGCAGCCGCCTGAACCGTTGGAACAGGCATGAGCAGCAGGTGTTCCGTCAGTTTGTGATAGACGCGGAGGAGGTTACGCTTGACTCTAACGGTCGCTTCATCCTCTCACAGCGTTTCCAAGATATGCTCGGCGTGGCTCAGTCAGTGCGCTTCATAGGCGTGGGAGACACTATAGAAGTGTGGGCTGAGGAGCGCGCGAAGGAGCTTGACAACACAAAGGAGGACTTTGCTGAGTCGATGGAGAAACTGATGCATAATGCAAATTAATAATTAATAATTAAAAAATTAATACTCACTCCCTCCAACTCACGCTCCCTCACAGGAAAGGTTGGGGTGGGTCTTATAACAAATCATAGTTTGAACGAAGTTTACCACATACCAGTATTGCTCAAAGAGAGCGTTGACGGCTTGGACATCAAGCAGGGTGGGGTATATGTGGATGTAACATTCGGCGGTGGCGGCCACAGTCGTGAGATACTGCGCAGACTGGAGGAGGCTGCACATAATGCAGGTGGCAGCAATGCTGACGGTCATTTGTATTCCTTTGACCAGGATGAGGATGCAGAAAGGAATGTAGAGCCGTCATCACGTTTTACCTTCGTGCGTTCCAACTTCCGTTATCTGAAGAACTGGATGCGCTACTATGAGGTTGACGGTGTGGACGGAGTATTGGCAGACCTCGGAGTGTCAAGCCATCATTTTGATGATGAGACACGTGGGTTCTCTTTCCGCTATGATGCACCGCTTGACATGCGTATGAATAAGCGCGGCGGACAGACGGCGGCAGATGTACTGAATAACTATGAAGAGCGGGCCTTGGCAGATATCTTCTATATCTACGGAGAACTGAGCAACGCCCGTCAGATAGCGTCGGCAGTGGTAAGGTACAGGGCAAAGGCGCAGATAAACACCACGCAGGACTTCCTTGCTGTGGTGCAGCCGTTCTTCAAGCGTGAGCGTGAGAAGAAAGACATGGCGAAGCTGTTTCAGGCACTTCGCATAGAAGTGAACCATGAGATGGAGGCACTTCGCGAGATGCTGATGTCGGCAGTAGAGATACTGAAGCCCGGCGGCAGACTTAGCGTCATAACCTATCACAGTCTTGAGGACCGTATGGTGAAGAATATCATCAAGACAGGCAATATAGAGGGAAAGCGCGAGGTGGACTTCTTCGGCAAGGCTGAGACACCTCTGCGTGCAATAAACAACAAGCCTGTGGTGCCTTCTGCCGATGAGCAGCAGAGTAATCCACGCTCACGCAGTGCAAAGCTGCGTGTGGCAGAGAAAATATAAAGGGAGCATACATTGAGTAGCGAAGAGAACATAGTGGAGTTTGAGGTGCTTGACGGCGCAAAGACCGCTGGCGGTATGGATGCCGCCGGGGAGGCTGACGTTACCGACAGTGACGTGCAGTTGCAGGCGGAGCAGCTGGATGAAGCGGATGTTCAGGAGTCGCAACCGGAGGATGTGGAACCGCAGGCAGAGCCAAAGCCAAAGGGTACGCCGTTAAATCCGTTACGAGGAGTGCTCGGCGACAAGACCTTGGAGGATGTCATAGAGCGTGAAGCCAAGGAAGAGCAAGACACCTCCTCACCGTTCTCCCTGTCAAGGACATTGGGTGGAGTCATCATCTCACGTTTCGTAAAGCGACAGATGGGAGTGGTGTTGCTCATCTCAGTGTTTATACTGATATATATCAGTCTGCGCTATATGTGTCAGAAGAAGCTGGTAGAGATAGACCGCACAGAGGCAAAGATAGTCGATGCCCGATACAAGGCAACGGTGTGTACCAGTAAACTGACAGAGGCGAGCCGTGAGAGCAATGTGCTGAAGAGATTGGCGGAGTGTGGCGACAGTACGCTGACCATAGCCGACGAGCCTCCTTATCTAATAAAGATAGAAGAGGAGAATTAATTCATAATTAATAATTAATAATGCATAATTAATAATTAATACCCCCATACTCAGGCTCCCTCCCTCACAGGGAGGGCTGGGGTGGGTCTATAATTCAAAACTTAAAACTCATAACTCAAAACTAAAAAAACAGTGAGTAAATTTGCTACAGAACATTCACTATGGCGTTACACTATATTTAGTATATTGCTGACGCTTGTAGCCGTAGCTATACTGTCAAAGGGATTCTATATCATGACAGTGGAGCGCGACTATTGGATGAAGGTGGACTCACTGCGTATGCCTCAGAGTGTCATAGTGCAGCCGGTACGTGGCAATATCCTTGCCGCCGGTGGTCAGCGTCTGGCATGTAACCTGCCTGAATATGAGCTCCACATGGACTTTGTGGCACTCAAAGAGACTATAAACAATAAGCGTAACCGCCTAAACCCCAAGCGTGCGTGGATGCGCTATCTGTGGCAGGACAAGAACGGTAACGACAGCGAAAAGCTCGACTCCCTCTGTCAGGGACTGCATGAGATATTCCCTGAGAAGACTGCAGAGGAGTTTAAGGCTCACCTGAAAAAGGGCTATGATACCAACCAGCGCTTTTACCCTATAGTGAAGAAGAGAGTGGACTATGACACTTTCCTTCGTGTGAAGCAGCTTCCTATCCTGTGTATGCGCTCGGGCTTGAGCGGTTTTACCTATACAGAGCACATGGTGCGTAACCGTCCTTACGGTTCGCTGGCATCATGTGTGATAGGCGGTGTATATAAGAGCAGCGGAGAGGCCTTCTCCGGTCTGGAGCTGATATGTGACTCCGTACTCAGGGGCAGACCGGGTTTCCAGCATCCTAAGAAAGAGCTGAACAAATGGGTGTCAGTGGTTGACTCAGCAGCCGTGGACGGCTGCGATGTCGTTACCACCATAGACGTGGGTTTCCAGGACATGGCAGAACGCGCCTTGGAGAAGGAGCTGCGCAAGGACCATGCCTATACAGGCGTGGCGATAGTCATGGAGGTGAAGACGGGTGACATCAAGGCGATGGTAAACCTTGACCTTAACCGCGAGACAGGACAGTATTGCGAGGAACGTAACCATGCCCTTGCCGACTTCCTCGAGCCTGGCTCGGTGTTTAAGACGGCCAGTTTCCTCGTGGCATTGGACGATGGCAAGATAGACACCACCATGCAGGTGGACTGTAACGGCGGTAAGCGCGAGATGTATGGTGCCGAGATGAAGGACCATAACTGGACATCAGGCGGATACAAGGAGCCGCTCTCTGTGCCGCAGATATTACAGAAGAGTTCAAACATAGGTGTCAGCGTGTTGATAGACAAGGCTTACCATAACCGTCCGGAGGAATTTGTGGCAGGCCTGCACCGTGTGGGAATAGGAGAGGACCTGAAACTGAAGTTCATAGAATACCGTGCTCCGCGCATACGTTATCCTGAGCGTGACAAGTATGGTAACTGGACAAAGGGATGGAGTGACACTGCACTGCCATGGATGAGCATAGGATATGAGACTAACGTGCCGCCTATATCGGTGCTTACGTTCTATAATGCCATTGCAAATGACGGCGTGATGGTACGCCCTCGTTTCATCAAGAGCATAATGAGAGGTGGAGAGACGGTGGAGGAGTACCCCGTGCAGGTGCTGAGACAGAGCATCGTCAACAACCACGGTGCGCTGAAGCAGATGCAGAACATGCTGCGTGAGGTGGTGGACTATGGTTTAGGTAAGCCGGCAGGCTCCAAGTCGTTCTCCGTTGCCGGTAAGACGGGTACGGCACAGAAGGTAGGCGAGAGAGGCTACAGCACCAACGGCGTGACACACTATCTCCTCTCATTCGCCGGCTATTTCCCTGCTGACGAACCTCGCTATTCATGCATAGTCTGCATACAGAAGGCTGGTCTGCCGGCGTCAGGCGGACAGATGAGCGGCAAGGTGTTTCACGACATTGCCGAGGGCATAATGGCGAAAGACATATATTACAATGCCAAGGGAGCGCATGATATGGAATATACGCGTGTGCCCGACACAAAGTCTGGCAACCTGCAGGCAGCCGATTATGTGCTCACCCGGTTAGGCTTTGACGTGGACGGCGGATGGAACGGAGAGCGCAGTGACGGTACTCCTATCTGGGGCACGGTGAACCGTGACAGGAAGGGAGTGAAGCTGCGTCGCTCAAAAGGCCGTTCCATGAGGCAGATGCCTGACGTGAGAGGCATGGGTGCGCGTGATGCCGTATATGCTATAGAGAACCGCGGAGCCAAGGTGCGTATTAAAGGCTGCGGCAAGGTGATACAGCAGAGTAAGGCCGCGGGTTCCACCATAAAGAAAGGCGAGGAGATAACGCTGTACCTGTCTTGATGGATGAAGGGCGCGAGATGAGAGATAGACAAGTGATTATAGAATATAATAAAAGATAAAAGATATGAGGTTAGAAGAACTGATATCAGGCATAAAGCCACTTGAGGTGGCAGGTAGTGCGGATGTTGACATCAAGGGTGTGAACATTGATTCGCGTAAGGTGGCAGACGGCCATTTGTTTGTAGCCATGCGCGGTACGCAGGTTGACGGTCATCAGTTTATCTCCAAGGCAGTGGAGCAGGGAGCCGCCGCAGTATTGTGCGAGGTGATGCCCGACACACTTGCGGAAGGCGTGACATACGTGCAGGTGAAAGACTGCGAGGACTGTGTAGGTACGGTGGCGACCACATTCTATGGTAACCCCACCAAGCAGTTGAAGCTCGTGGGCGTGACGGGAACAAACGGCAAGACCACCATCGCCACCTTATTATATAATATGTTCCGTCAGATGGGACACAAGTGCGGACTGCTCTCCACCGTATGCAACTACGTGGAGGGTGAGCCGATAGCTGCAAGCCACACCACCCCTGACCCTATAGAGCTTAACCAGTTGCTCGCCCGTATGGTGGAGGCAGGCTGTGAGTATGCCTTTATGGAGTGCTCAAGCCACGCCATAGCACAGAAGCGCATTGGCGGACTGACATTCGCCGGCGGTATCTTCACAAACCTTACGCGTGACCACCTGGATTACCATAAGACTTTCGAGAACTATCGCGACGCCAAGAAGAAATTCTTTGACGACCTGCCAAAGCAGGCATTCGCCATAACCAATGCTGACGACAAGAACGGCTCAGTGATGGTACAGAATACGAAGGCGGTGGTGAAGACATACTCCACTCGCTCCATGGCAGACTTTATGGCTCATATCATAGAGTGCCATTTTGAGGGTATGTACCTTGAGATGGACGGCCATGAGGTAGGAGTGCAGTTCATAGGAAAGTTCAATGTCAGCAACCTCCTGGCAGTATATGGCGCAGCCCGTATGCTCGGTAAGAGTCCGGAGGATATCCTTGTGGTGATGAGCACGCTGAAGAGTGTGGCAGGACGTCTGGAGCCTATCCGTTCTGGAAACGGAGTGACAGGTATCGTTGACTATGCCCATACCCCTGACGCACTGGAGAATGTGCTCAGTGCCATCCATGAGGTGCTTAACGGCAAGGGTCATGTGATAACAGTATGCGGAGCAGGCGGCAACCGTGACAAGGGCAAGCGTCCTCTCATGGCGCAGGAGGCTGTGAAGCAGAGCGACCGCGTAATAATAACCAGTGACAACCCACGCTTTGAGGAGCCGCAGGATATAATAAACGATATGCTTGCCGGACTGACACCTCAGCAGCGTAAGAAGGTGGTGGCCATCACTGACCGACGTGAGGCTATACGCACCGCCACCATGATGGCTGAGCAGGGCGACGTGATACTTGTGGCAGGCAAGGGCCATGAGGATTACCAGGAGGTAAAGGGCGTGAAGCATCACTTTGATGACCGCGAGGAACTGCGTGCCGCCTTCGGTGATGCCTAATGACAAAATGAAAGCTATCACTTCTCGTCCTGAAAGCTATGCTTTTACACTGTGAAAGCTATCACTTCTCATCGTGAAAGCTATGCTTTTACAGAAGCAGGTGTGAATTAACAGCCGTTAACAATTGGCGTAAGTAAAAACGATAATAAAACTTACAAAAAGAAAGAAAAAGAACAAAAACAATGATAATTTGTCAATTCAAGGACGAGTGGTCATTAATACATAAACAGTAATCAAAAAATAAACGATAATAGTCGAATGTTATACTATCTTTTCCGTTTTCTCGAACAGTGGAACATACCGGGCTCCGGCATGTGGAGTTACATCTCATTCCGCGCGATACTGGCATTAGTGTTGTCGCTGGTTATCTCAGTGTGGTTTGGTGAGTATTTCATAAAGTGGATGCGTCGTCACGGTGGCACAGAGGCACAGCGCGACCGTTCCATTGACCCTTATGGAGTGGAGAAGAAAGGTGTGCCTACCATGGGTGGTATCATCATCATTGTGGCAACGATAGTGCCATGCCTGCTCTTTGGCAGATTGAGGAATATCTATATGCTGCTGATGATGGGCACGACGGTGTGGCTCGGTCTGATAGGCTTTGCCGATGACTACATCAAGATGAAGATAACAAAGGATGGTCTTAGACCTATATATAAGCTGATAGGCCAGGCAGTGCTCGGACTTATCGTGGGACTGACGCTGTGGCTCAGCCCTGATGCGGTGATGCGTGAGAATGTGTCAGTGCAGAAGACCGCCACACAGGAGATAGTGATGCACAAGAGTGCTCCTGTCAAGTCCACTACCACCACCATACCGTTTGTGAAGAACAACAACCTCAACTACACTGATGTGTTCTTCTCATGGATGGGCGAGCACCGTTCTGCAGCCGGATGGATATTCTTCGTGCTGCTTACCACGTTTGTGGTGATGGCCGTCAGCAATGGTTCAAACCTCAACGACGGTATGGACGGTATGTGTGCGGGCAACTCGGCCATTATGTGTGTGGCGTTAGGCATATTGGCATACGTCTCGAGCCATATAGGCTTCGCCTCATACTTTAATATAATGTATATACCTCAGTCTGAGGAGCTGGTGATATTCCTCAGCGCCTTCATCGGAGGTCTCATAGGCTTCCTGTGGTACAACGCCTATCCGGCACAGATATTCATGGGCGACACCGGTTCGCTCGCCATCGGCGGCATCATAGCGGTAACTGCCGTTATAATACACAAGGAACTGCTCATACCTATCATCTGCTTCGTATTCCTTATGGAGAGCATCTCAGTGATGCTGCAGGTGCAGGTGGCAAAGCACGGTAACAAGCAGGGCAGGAAGCTGCGCCTCTTCAAGCGTGCACCTATACACGATGCTTTCCGTATCAAGCCGGGACAGCTGGCTGATGACATTAAGATAATAATAAATAAGCCAAGGGGTTGCTGGTTAGAGTCAAAGATAACCACACGCTTCTGGATTATCACCATAGGCATGGCAGCCTTGGCAATAATAACATTGAAAGTGAGATAAGTAGTCAGTAGTTATGTAGTTAAGTAGTAAAGACAAATGCTGTTGGTGCAGCAAAGCCATCAGATAAAGCGTAATGTCTTAACTCCTTATCTCCTTAACTCCTAAC
>JAEEGF010517872.1_pt1 | contig 21151 bp, 17 predicted proteins | sample 9134171 | NCBI WGS metagenome assembly JAEEGF01 (sample SAMN16246542, study PRJNA631951) | gut metagenome | biome: gut microbiome; feature: rumen; material: AP-attached | host: Bos | place: Iran: Karaj | collected 2018-10 | reverse complement strand
TGGCAATCTCAGCAATCACCTCGGTGGTCACGATGGTCTTTACGAGGAACTCGTTGCCCTTCAGCTGGCCGAGTTTCTTCTTGTTGGCGATGATGTACCATGAGAACATCATACAGGTCTGGTTACCGTTCAGGATTTCCCACTCACCCTTTGCATTTCGGCAGACAATAGCCAGACGGTCGGCATCGGGGTCGGAGGCAATCACCAGGTCGGCATTCAGACGTGTACCCAGCTTCATGCCGAGTGTCATAGCTTCGGCATTCTCGGGGTTGGGGCTGACAACAGTCGGGAAATTACCATCGATGACCATCTGCTCGGGTACCACGTGGATGTTCTGGAAACCCCAGGAACGCAGTGCCTCAGGAACAATCACACGACCGGTTCCATGCATGGGAGAGTAAACGATGTTAAGGTCCTTCTGGCGCAGTATGACATCCTGATCGACCATAGCCTCCTTGACTGCCTGCAGGTAGTCCCAGTCCATCTCACCACCGATGATGTCAATGAGTTCCTTGTTGCCCTCGAACTTCACATCACCGATTTTCACCTTGTTCACCTCATCAATGATACCTTTGTCATGGGGAGCCAGCACCTGTGCGCCGTCATCCCAGTATGCCTTATAGCCGTTATACTCGCGAGGGTTGTGGCTGGCAGTAACGTTAACACCTGCCTGACAACCGAGCTGACGGATGGCGAACGAAATCTCAGGTGTAGGACGAAGGCTCTCGAAGAGATAGACCTTGATGCCGTTAGCCGAGAAGATATCAGCTACGGACTCGGCAAACATACGTCCGTTGTTACGGCAGTCATGACCGACGACAACCGAGCACTGCTTGCCGGGGAAGGCCTTGAGAATATAGTTGGCAAAGCCCTGCGTAGCCATACCTACGATATACTTGTTCATGCGGTTGGTACCGGCACCCATGATACCACGGAGTCCACCCGTACCAAATTCCAAGTCGCGATAGAATGCATCAATGAGATCAGTCTTGTCGGGATTATCCAACATAGCCTGTACTTCCTTGCGTGTCTCCTCGTCAAAGGCCGGAGAAAGCCATTCTTTTGCACGTGCCTCGCACTGAGCAATAAGTTGAGCGTTATTTTCCATAATTTGATATGTTTTAGATTTGCTTTGTAATGTTCTACAAAGTTACGAAATAATATGGAAAAAAATGCTTAAAGGTAGTGTTTTTTTATTTTTTTAGTAATTTGTCTATCTCATCGAACTGTTTTCCCATGTTCAGATTCAAGTAAATCTTATAAAGTGCCGGAGCCCACTTGTCCTGCTGACGGGGTGCCAGCTGACGATAGCGTTCCATGTAAGGACGAGCTTTCGTATAAAGGGCGGTAATCTTCTTGCGGTTGGCACGCCTGTTCATTTCCAAGGGCAGGACTTGATTCAGCAAGGCTGTACCGGCATTGAAGTACGGTTCGTTAAAGTCGGGATTCATCTTAATCAGCGAGTCACTGATGGCAAGGCACTCCTCGTTACGTCCCATATTCAGCAGCACCGTTGACTTGCCGAAAAGGAAGAGCTGGCTCTGTCCGTTATGCGTGAGTGCTTCTTCCGACAGTTCAAGAGCTTCGTCATAACGTTGTCTGCTGTTGTAGAAATCGAGCAATCGCGGATAGAAGTACACATGTTCCGGACTGCTTTCGAATCCTCTTTTCAAGGTTTTCACATAGAGTGTGTCGTCATCCAGCATACGGTACGCCTCCGACATGTACTGCAAGGTAAACAGCACATTAGCCGTATCGTTCATCGCCAAGTCAGCATATTTCAGGATATGCTGTGGAGAATTCTCCTTATATCCCGTGAAGGCAGCCCAATAGGCGGCATGCTTCATGAGTGTGTCCTGCTGAAGGTAGTGGTAGTCTGAAAACAGGGGCTGACGGGCGCAGTCCAGATAGGCATCAAAGAAATCGAACGCCAAGGGGAAACAACTCTTGGCCAGGAAGAAACGGCCGCCAAGATAGAGGTTCCTGCGTATGTCGTCAAGTTCCCGCGCATGTTTCTTACGGTATTCTGGCCTTACCCTACCCTTCTCGTCCGGTCTTGAATCAATAGAGTCAAAGCGCAGACAAACATCAAACAGACGCTTGGTCAGGTTAAAGATGGTAGCGGTATCAAATTTCTGTTTCAGATAGAGCTTCTCATTACCCGCTTCATACTGTCGCTTGACTGATTCATACAACAGGGTGTGAATCTTTGGATTCTCCATGTTTGCGGAGTCCTTGGCCAGCAGGTCAACCATGAGCTTCTCTGCTTTGTCGAAGTTCTTGCCACTCTTGATGTAAGAACGGGCTTGCGCTATCTCTTTCTTCTGCGCAACAGCGCTGGTAAACGACAAAGAAAAAATGATAAATGATAAAACTAAGTTCTTCATACAAGCGTCATAGTTTATCATTTATCATTTTCTCCTTAATATATACATGAGGCACAAGGTGCCGCCTGTTTACATATTCTCCAGCTCCTGATACTTAGCCTCGTCGCCGAGGTTGTAGTAGATGTTACGGAGCAACACAGCCCAGCGTACGTTCTGCTGGTCGGGGTCAAGCTGGCGACACGTCTCGAAATCAACACGGGCATCGTTCAGCATCTCCTTCAGCTTGGCATCATCAGCAGGAGCCATAGCACCTGTGTTCTTGTTGGCGTGCTTGTCCTGGAACTCGCCGGCAAGGTTCAGCTTGCAAACGGCACGGTTGAAAACCACCTGCAGGTAGCTGGGATGATCGGGCGTGATGCTGCTGAAGTCGGCAATGGCCTCTGCATAGTTCTTGGCATTCATGGCAATCATACCCTTATAGACGATGGCCAGAGGTTTCTGCATGTGAGCATTACAAAGCGCTGTGAGCTCTTCTGTTTTTTCCTGCTGCAGCAGAGCATCGCCTAAAGCACCGAATACCTTGTCATTGTCAGGATACTGCGCCATCAGGGCCTTCATGTCGTTAAGATACTTGACAGAGTCGGCAGCGGTCTTCTGACTACGATTCATGGCATAGAGCTTGAAGTCGAAAGCACCGTCACGAATCTGTTCAGAGGTGTCGTTGAGTGCCTCATTCAGTGCAGCGGTAGCAGCAGCATAGTCCTCGTTGAGGATGGCGCAACGTCCTGCATAGTAAGAAGCCAGACCGAGGTTGGCATCTGTCTTGATGGCCTCAGAATCCTGGAAGAGTGAGCTCTTACCACTGTTCAGGTACATCATGAAATAGTCATAGCCCTTCTTGTTGTCCTGGTTGTTGGTAAACTCCACACCAGCGTTGATAACAGCGATACGAGCAGCATTCAGACGACCCTGGTTCTTTGAGTGGAAACGGGGCTTGATCTTACCCTTTGCGTTGGGCAGCTGGTCATATTTGTCACACTCCATAGCATTAGCCAGCGCATTGTAGGCTGCAATATTCATTGCGTTGCTGTCATAGGGCTGTTGGAGCATACGCTTGTTGTCTTCAGCGTCAAAGGCATCGACAGCCAGTTCCACGAGTTTGTTGTAGGCAGCAGCCTTCTCTTCGTCGTTAGCCAGCTGACCGAGGTTGGCTTTCAGCAGTTGTTCTGCATCGGCATAGGTCTTAGCTTTCAGGATAGCCTTCAAGGCATCCGAGTCACCGGCAAATGCCGTAGCGGCAGCTACGAACATAATTGCCATCATCATTAACTTTTTCATAAGCATTTAATTGATTTGGTTTGACATTTATTTTGACTTATTCTTTTCCCGTAGGTTTAATTCTCAGCGTTTTCCGTATCCTCCGAAACCTCGGCATTCACTTGGTTTTCTGTGCCTTCTGACATCTCAGCACCCTCAAGTTCATCCGTTCCATCGATGTCCTCATACTCCTCTTCGTCCTGTGAAGTAGCCACCTTGCATACGCTGGCAATGGTATCATTCTTCTTGGTGAGGTTAATCAGACGAACGCCCTGGGTAGCACGTCCCATCGTACGAACGTCAGCCACTTTCAGACGAATCAGAATACCGCTCTTATTGATAATCATGAGGTCATTCTCGTCGGTCACCACCTTGATGGCCACCAGTCGGCCGGTCTTCTCGGTGATAGCCAGTGTCTTCACACCCTTGGTGCCACGCGACGTCTTGCGGTAGTCCTCAATATCGGTGCGCTTTCCGTAGCCGTTCTCACTGACCACCATAATGGTTTCCGTCTCCGGGTCATTCACACATACCATGCCGACTACCTCGTCGTCACCACCATCCAGTCGCATACCGATGACACCAGTAGCCACACGGCCCATGGTACGTACCTGGTCCTCATTGAAACGGACAGCACGACCATTGCGGTTGGCCATCAGGATCTCATTGTGTCCATTGGTCAGACGTACACCAACCACGTCGTCGCCCTCATTGATATTGATGGCAATCACACCGTTGGCACGCGGACGGGAGTAAGCCTCCAGACAGGTCTTCTTGATGATACCCTTCTTCGTGGCAAACATCACATAGTGAGAGTTCAGGAATTCCTCGTCGTTGAAGTTCTTGATGCGCAATACGGCATTGATGGCATCGTCAGGCTCAATGTTCAGCAGGTTCTGGATGGCACGTCCCTTCGAGTTCTTGTCACCCTCAGGAATCTCGTAGCACTTCTGCCAATAGCAACGTCCCTTCTGGGTGAAGAAGAGCAGCGTGTTGTGCATCGTGGCCGGATAGATATACTCCGTGAAGTCATTGTCACGGTGACGAGCAGCCTTGGCACCAACGCCTCCCCTGCCCTGTTCGTGGAACTCGCTAAGCGGTGTGCGCTTGATGTAACCCATGTGGCTGATGGTGATGACTACGGGATCATCGGGATAGAAGTCCTCGGCATTGAACTCGTGGTCGAAGGGGATAATCTCCGTCTTGCGCTCGTCGCCATACTGCTCCTTCACCTCCTGCAGTTCTTGCTTCATCACCTCTTTGCAACGCTCGGGGTTGTCCAGGATTTCCTGCAAGTCGGCAATCAGCTTCATCAAGTCGTCATATTCCTGGTGCAGCTGTTCCACACGCAGACCGGTCAGCTGACTCAGTCGCATATCAACGATGGCCTTCGACTGCAGCTCATCCAACTCGAAACGCTGTTCCAGGTTACGCTGGGCATCGGTCGGAGTCTTACTATTTCTTATAATATGTACTACCTCGTCAATATTGTTGACAGCGATAATCAAGCCCTCCAAGATGTGGGCACGCTCCTGAGCTTTCTTCAGGTCGTACTGTGTACGGCGAATGGTCACATCATGACGATGCTCCACGAAGTACTTCACACATTCCTTCAGCGTAAGCAGACGGGGACGACCCTTCACCAGTGCAATGTTATTGACTGAGAATGAGCTCTGTAGCGCTGTCATCTTAAAGAGTTTATTCAGAAGCACATTGGCATTGGCATCGCGCTTTACGTCAACCACAATACGCATACCCTGACGGCCCGATTCATCGTTCACGTTGGCCACACCCTCAATCTTGTGCTGGTTGGCCAGGTCGGCAATGTATGCCACAAGGTCAGCCTTGTTCACGCCGTAGGGAATCTCCGTCACCACAATCTTGTCGTGCGTGTCGCCACTCTCGATTTCAGCCTTTGCACGCATCACAATACGTCCTCGGCCCGTCTCGTAGGCATCCTTCACGCCCTGCAGTCCGTAGATGTAGGCTCCCGTGGGGAAGTCCGGACCGGGAATATACTGCATCAGACCCTCTGTATCAATGTCGGGGTTGTCAATGAAGGCACAGCAGCCGTCAATAACCTCGCCCAGGTTGTGTGTAGGAATGTTCGTAGCCATACCCACAGCAATACCGTTACCACCATTCACCAGCAGGTTGGGCACCTTCGTCGGCATGACGGTAGGCTCCATGAGCGAGTCGTCAAAGTTAGGCACCATGTCAACCGTCTCCTTGTCCAGGTCGTCCATGATGTGCTCACCCATCTTTGACAGGCGGCACTCCGTGTAACGCATGGCAGCAGGCGAGTCACCATCCACAGAGCCAAAGTTACCCTGACCGTCAACCAGCTTGTAACGCATGTTCCACTCCTGGGCCATACGCACCAATGCACCATAGACTGACGAGTCGCCGTGGGGGTGATACTTACCAAGCACTTCACCTACCACGCGGGCACACTTCTTATAAGGCTGCGTTGAGACGTTGTTGATGTTTTTCATACCGAAGAGAATTCGGCGGTGTACGGGTTTGAAACCATCACGAACATCGGGAAGGGCACGAGCCACAATAACGGACATCGAATAGTCGATGTACGACGACTTCATCTCTTCCTCAATGTTGATTTTAATGATTCTGTCGTTGTCGAGAGTCTGATCCATCTTGTTTATTTACGATTTAACTATTTACTATTTACAATTTATTGCCTGTTTAACGGTTCGGATTTCTCCGAATTTTGCGTTTAAGGCCATTTTTAAGCCCGCTGACGCGTTTTCCCAAAACTTTGCAAAGGTACGAAAGATATTTGAATCTTCAAAATCTTTATACCTTTTTTAGCGTAACGGATGTTAAAATAAGTTGACGGAAGTTCATCGTTTCACCTTGTCCAACCAGTAGATAGGCTCTAGCTTACGCTCAGTTTCGAGACCATTCTCTGTAATTCTCACAGAGCACCCGTCGTCGATGGAGCTCCCTGCAAACAAGTCAAACGTCTGATGTAGATAGTTAAAAGTATAGTACGAAGCACCAATAGTTCCCTCACTTCTCAGTTCACCCTCTTCACACACATCAGGTTTTGCTGACGGTTTCTTCAAATGGCGATAGATTGAAAGGCGATATCGGTAATCATCATTTTCATCAATCCGATAAATCGTTCCGTTTTTCTTGTCCACATAGCAACGGCATGGTATCCATCCATCCCCTTGCAAAGAAGGATGCAGGCTGCTCATCTCCTCCTTTACCAGCCTTTCGTATTCCGCCTGGGAACTGGCTGACATCAAATTAATGCCATAAAGCTTATCTTCTGAAACCCATAAGTCGCCGGCTTCATAACAATAGCCGCGCCACCCGCAATTACTCCACTCTTCAACCCTTGCATGCTGGAGTTTTTCCCTGAAAGCCTCATCAAACACCATATTAAACTGGTCAATCATCTGTCGCCTTCTTGTAATATTTTTAAGCGGATATTTGCGATGTATCGGATAGATAGTCAACGCTGCCAACGTCTTTGCGTCACCCGTTGCAATACACTCCATGATACGTTTGATACCAGCATACGTCGTTCCGCTTATGTTCTCATCGTCAAACTTTTCATATTCAATAGTATCTGCGATAATAGTATCTGCGATAATAGAATCTGCAAGGGCACTAATAGAATCCAAATCTATAGAGTCAGTACTGTCACTTGCCACTTCCGGCATATCCTGTAGGTCGGTGCTTTCCTTCACAGACCGACTTGAGGCATTACAAGCAACCATCACCATCATCACGCCACCGACAGTCAACACACAGAGCATTAGTTTTCTCATTGTCATTTTCATATCGATTTAAAAATCTTGTACGTTCTGCATGCAAAGTTACAAAAAATATTTCATTAGAACGGCATATCATCCCCCCAGTTATTATTTTTCAAGTTATCATATATCTCCTTACGCTCCTGCGATTTCACCCATTGCAAGTCACGCTTTGTTGAAACCCTAAACGCAGCTGCTATCCTACATCGGTCACCATTTACATTCTCCTTATAGCGTGCCTGCATTTCCTTGCGGATTAACGCCACATTACCACTCTTTTTGTCCTGGAATTCCTCCACCAGTTCCTCTGTAGGCATCGTCTTGATACGCTTTTCACGCTGACCAATCTTGTCAGCGAACAACACCTTGAAAACCGCTTTCCTCAGTGTCTCGTTCACCCACTTGCTCCTGTAGAGCCTCAACAGTTCTTCTCTTGTCAGCGAAGGCAGTATCTCCCTGCACTCGTCCAGTGCCTTCTCATTCCACACCGTGAAATGATACTTCTTGCATTGTGCTAAAATAAACTCAAAATCTGACTTCATCATTCTTTGCTTTTAATTGTTCTGTGCAAAGATACGCGATTATAAGTTTCTTACCAAGCATTTTCCGCCCACAAGCCTTGTGGAATCTGAAAGATTATTCCCATATCACCAATTCACGGGGCAGTGTGATAATCTTACGTCTTTCATACCATATACGGTTCGTCCCGGATACGTGTTTCTGGGTATGGCCACTGATAATGTAATAGCTGGCAGTATATTCGTCCATCAGTTCCGCAAAAGCCTTCTTAATACGCGAGCATTTCTCGTTGATGGCATTATCCAAAGGGTTCGTCAGATGATCCACACTCTCCTCCACTTTCTGCCTGTCGAAGAATGGAGCCGTCCGCTCGTAATAATGATACAACTCGTTGCGATACTCACTCAGTCGCTTGAACTCGATACCCTCCGGATGTGACAGGAACAACAGATAGACAGCCCTGTGGACAGGTTGTAATTCTACCTCCTTTCCATAATCCGACAAGATGAAACGGTAATCCTTCGTAATCAACAGCCTCGACAAATTGCCCTTGGCAGCCTCAATCCGCAGTTCCTCCAGTAACGGCACACCAATGGCCCGCAGCAAGAGGTCGGTGCGACCTGCTGCCTGCAACTGCTCCGTCAGCCGTTTGACTTCCTGAGCCATTTCGTTTGGTGTCAGCTGTTTGTCAGTCATTCTATCACTTCCTTCATCTTGTTCATCAACCATCCTTTCCAGCGGTCCAATATGGTGGGTTCACCTTGAACATCCTTTTCTGGGGATAATTCCTTCTTCTCCTGTTCTGCATGTACTTCCTCAATAGTCGGTGGCTCAGGTTCTTTGGCAGCTTCTACCTCAAAAGGTAGTTCCTGGGTCAGCACCTCTATCACCTTCTTCTGTTTCATCGGTTTGTACAGTTTCGAAATCAAGTCCTCGTACAGGCTGTCGTCGTCCTTATAGGCATTCGACTGCACCTCACTCTTCAGGTCGTCCTCGAGTCCGGTAGCCAGAATCGTCACCTTAGCATCCTCACCCAGCGAATCGTCCGTTGCTGTACCCCAGATGACATCAATGTTCGGGTCCAGCTGGTCGAAGAAATCGTCAATCTCCTGCATCTCACGGACAAAGATAGGATGCTCTTCGCTTGCATAAATATTAAAGAGGATACGCTTGGCCTTTCCGATGTCGTTACCATAGAGCAACGGCGAGTCCAACGCATCGACAATTGCCTTCTCCACACGATTGCTTCCACTACCCCGCCCCATGGCCATGATAGAACCACCACCATTCCTCAACGTGGTCTCCACGTCACGGAAGTCAAGGTTGATGCTGCCGTCACTATGTACCGTTATCAGTTCCGAGATGCCCTTCACGGCATCCTTCAGGATGTTGTCAGCCCGTTGGAAAGCCTCCTTGATGGACACGTCGGAATCAGCATACACATCACACAGCCGTTCGTTGTTCACAATCAGCAGCGCATCCACATTCTTACGCAGTTCGTCAACACCCTTCAGCGCCTTGATAATCTTGCGTTTCTTTTCAAAAAAGAAAGGTATTGTCACCACGCCAACCGTCAGCAGTCCCATGCTCTTGGCAACATTTGCCACGACAGGAGCCGCTCCGGTACCTGTGCCGCCACCCATTCCAGCCGTAACGAACACCATCTGCGTACCGTCGCTCAGCAGCTGTTCAATGTCCTCAATATTCGTCTCTGCCTCCTTACGTCCCAGTTCCGGATTGGCACCTGCCCCCAGTCCGGTATGACCAAGCATTATTTTCACTGGAACAGGCGAAGCGGCCAGCGACTGACTGTCGGTATTGCACACAGCATAGGAAACGCCCTCCACACCTTCAATATACATGTTTCTGACAGCATTGCATCCGCCGCCACCGACACCTATCACCTTGATAATGCCCTGCATCGTGTCTTTGATACCAAACACAACCAGAGGAGGATTTGTATTCTCATTCTTCTCTTTCATATCCATCATGTTTATTTTGAGGGCAAAGATACGAAACTTTTATGAGAAAAGGGCAAAAAAAAATCTCCGCAAGGCTTGCGGAGATTGAAAGTTATTTGATGACGACTTTCTTACGCTGATGAATATATACACCCTTGGTGGTTGGCTTACTGCTGAGGCAACGGCCGTCGAGCGTGTACCAGTTGTCGTCATTAGTCGGAACGCCGGTCAGGCGCATCGTATCGATGCCTGTCGGAGCCAGGGGCTCACTTATCCATTGGTAGTCATCAGCGAAAGAACCAGCTAAGCATAATCCAAAAAAGAAGACAGCTGCGGTCATGTGGTCAGTTTCGGCATAAGTGTCGTTGATACGATAGATGCTGTTCTCACCGTCAGGATGGGCATCGTGGAAGGCCTGATAATTACCAAATGGCACTACCATGTCGGCTCGTGAGTGGTAGAACTGTATGCGGTGCTGGGGCACCCATCCGGTGGTTACCGAGTTATCGGCTATTCCTTCAACTATCCGACAGTCAACACGGCGGGAGAAAGCATCGTGCTGTCATCGGCCCTAGACTGTGCTTGTGCCTGGCATCAACAGTCTTGTCAGCCGTTCCGAGGGTTGTACTTTCTGAGCCCATATTCTGGCCGGCACGACTGCCGTCAGACACAATAGGATGATGACTGCCTGCATCCATAAAGGATGTACCATGCAACAAACAGCCATTGTTCTTACTTTTTTCATCATCTTCTTTACCATTATTAGCGTTTTACTTATTATGATATATCTTGTCGATAATCACCGCTAAGGCACCGTCGCCCGTTACGTTACAGGCCGTTCCGAAAGAGTCCATAGCGATGTAAAGAGCAATCATCAATGCCTGAGCCTCGGGATCGAAACCGAGTACACCAGCCAGCGGCCCCAATGCCGCCATCGCCGCACCACCGGGCACACCTGGCGCCGCCACCATACAGATGCCCAAGAGCAGGATAAAATGAATGAAGAGCGGCAGGTCGTGAGGCAATCCGTTGATGAGGCATACGGCCAGAGCACATGCTGTGATTTTCATCATCGAGCCCGAGATGTGAATCGTGGCACAGAGCGGTATGCAGAAACCGGCTATCTCATCGCTCACACCGTTCTTCTTCGTCTGTCGTAGCGTCACGGGTATCGTTGCGGCACTCGACGAGGTGCCTAAAGCCGTCATATAGGCAGGCAGCATGTTCATCAGCAGTCGCAGCGGATTCTTACGGGCCAGTCCGCCAGCAATCAGGAATTCATAGAGCAGGATGACGATATGCAGCAGGAAGATGACACAGATTACCTTAGCAAACACCAGAAGGATGTGATAGGCCTCCCCCGTCTTTGCCATACTGAGGAAGATACCGAAGATATAGAGCGGCAAAATCGGGATGATGACCGCCTGAATGGTCTTCTCGATGATTGTGCGGAACTCCGAAAAGCCATTCTTCAGGACTGGTGTGTCGGTATAGGCCATCCCGATACCCACCACAAACGAGCTCACCAGAGCAGCCATCACGTCGAGAATGGCAGGTATCTGCAACTGGAAGAAAGGCTGCAGCGAATCAGCTTTCTCCACCGCTATCGATGCCTCTGCATCTACCAGCATCGGGAAGAACGTAGTGCCTGTCACGAACGCCAGCAGCCCCGCCACAATAGTGTCAGCATAAGCCAACCCAACCGTCAGCAGCAACAGTTTGCTTGCCGCACGTCCGATGTTAGCAATAGCTGGCGTCACCAGTCCGATGATAATCAGTGGTATAAGGAAACCCAGGAACTGACTGAACACGTAGTTGAAAGTCACAAACAAACGCACCCACACCTCAGGCAGCACAGAACCGACCAAGAGCCCCAATATGATGGCAACAACAATCCGTGGCAACAATCCAAATCTCTTCATAGCACATCGATGTATATATCCATTTTTCAAGCATCCATTAAAGTGGCAGCTTACCACCTTATGATGTGCAAATATACGATTTTTTCTTGAACCAACGTTTTTTTCTCTTCTTTTTTCTAGTTTGAGTAAGGAAAACCTATGGTTTGAGTAAGGGAAACCTATGGTTTGAGTAAGGAAAACCTATAGTTTGAGTAAGGAAAACCTATGGTTTGAGTAAGGAAAACCTATGGTTTGAGTAAGGAAAACCTATGGTTTGAGTAAGGAAAACCTATGGGGATAAAAAAAGCCGGAACATCGCGGGGATGCTCCGGCCTTTATATTGAAGGATTGAATGCTTACAGCGCTGCAGAAGCGTAGATCCAGTCGTAGATGCAGCTGGCAATACCGAAGAGGACGATGCCTGCGGTGCAGAGGGCCATAGCCACCTTGGTGCTGTTGTCACTACTGAACGTCGGCAGCGGACTGTCGGTCTTCTTGATATACATGGCCTTCACAATCAGCAGATAGTAGTACAAGCTGACTACGGTGTTGATCAAGGCGATGAAGACAACGAAGTAAGCCCAGAAGGGAGCTGACTCGTGACCTGCCACGCCTGCCATGAAGACGAAGAACTTGGAGAACATACCGGCAAACGGGGGAATACCTGCCAACGAGAACAGCGCCAGCGTCATGAGGAACGCGAGTTTGGGGTTGGTCTGGTAGAAACCGTCGTAGGTGGACATGTTGGTGAGTGGTAAATGATTAGTGGCTGTGCCCTTGTGCTCCACCACGTTGATGACGGTGAAGACGGCGAGGTTAGCCACGACATAAACCAGCACATAGTAAATCAGCGCCGTAGTAGAGAGCTGGAAGTTATTACCGATGACTGCCAGCATGATGTAACCTGCCTGCGAGATAGAGCTGAAGGCCATGAAGCGCTTGAGCTCGGTCTGACGGATGGCAAAGAGGTTGGCAACGGTAATAGACAGGATGATGACCACATAGAGCATGTACTGGTAGTACTGCGACATGGGGGCAAAGGCCTTTTCCAGGACGATGAGCAGCGTGAGGGCTGCAGCGCCCTTGGAGATGACGCTCAGATAACCGGTGACGGGTGTGGGAGCGCCCTGATAGGTATCTGCCGTCCAGAAGTGGAAGGGCACGAGCGAGAGTTTGAAACCTAGTCCGCTGAAGAAGAAGGCCAGACCCATGAGCATGAGGGGCGAGAACATGTAACGTCCTTCAAGAGCCTCGCGTACGCCATCGTAGTAGAGTGTACCCGTAGCAGCATAGATGAACGAGATGCCGAAGAGCATGACGCCGCTGGAGAAGGTGGCTACAAGGATATACTTGGCTGCGGCCTCAGCCGACTGCTTCTTCAGCTTGTCGAAAGCCACGATGCAGGCCAAGGGTACGGAAGCCGTCTCGAGTCCGAGGAAGAACAGCAGGAAATGTCCGCTCGACATCATGATATACATACCCAGCAACGTAGAGAGAATGAGCATGTAGAACTCACCTTCGTACTTCATGGCAGATGCGCTGGAGCGCACCCACGACTGGGCCATCACCACTACGATAAAGGTACCTGCAGTAAGTATGGTCTTCATCACGCTGACAGCATTGGTTGTCACGTACATGCCACCGAAGGCCTCGGTGGGTACAGTAGTCAGGCAGACTGCTGTAGAAACGGCCAACAGGCCGAGCGTCAGGATATAGAGCGTGTTGCCCTTCACTTCCTTCTTGGTGATACAGAAGTCAGCACAAAACACGATAATCAGCGCAAGCACCAGCGCTGCCTCAGGCAGCATCAGGAGAAATTGACTATAATTCATATCTTATAACCTCCTATTTTAAATGATGTTCGACAGTATCGGTCCTACGGCATCGTTGATGGCGTTGCTTGCCCACAGGGGGAACAGGCCAAGACCGGCAACACAGGCGATGAGGCAGATGACTGCCACACGCTCGTCCCAAGTAGCATCGGTGAGCTCCAGGAAGTGCTTGTTCTCAACCTCGCCATACAGAATCTTGCCGACAACACGCAGGATATAGACTGCGGTAACTACAATAGACGTACAAGCGATGATGGTTGCTACACGGTGGAACGTGTCAGCATTCTCGAACGAACCGACGAAGATGGTCATCTCTGCAATGAAACCTGAGAAGCCCGGCAGACCGAGGTTGGCCAGACCGGCAATGACATAACCGACTGCGAGGAAGGGCATGATCTTCATGAGACCAGCCAGTTCACGGATGTCACGAGTGTGGGTACGACCGTAAATCATACCGATGAGGGCAAAGAAGAGAGCCGTCATCAGACCGTGAGAAAGCATCTGCAGGATGGCACCGGTGCAAGAGGTCTTCGTCATCATCAGAAGCGCGAAGAGTACCAGACCGCAGTGGGACACCGACGAATAGGCGTTGATGTACTTCAGGTCGGTCTGTACGCAGGCCGAGAAGGCACCATAGACGACGGAGATGGTGGTGAGGATGAGGAATATCCACGCGAGGTCGTTGGCTGCCTCAGGCAACAGGAACATGGCCACACGGAAACAGCCGTAGCCTCCGAGCTTCATCAGCACACCAGCATGGAGCATAGACACAGCGGTAGGCGCTGAAGCATGACCGTCGGGTGACCATGTGTGGAACGGGAACAGGGCTCCCAACACGCCGAAGCCGATGAAGATGAAGGGGAACAGCACCTTCTGGATATCGACGGGGATGTTGTGCATGGCAGCCAGTTCATTGACGTTCATGGTGGTGGCACCGCTGAAGTAGTAGATGCCGAGGATGCCGATGATGAGCAGGGCGGAGCCTCCCATGAGCATCAGCGTGAGCTTCATGGCAGCATACTCCTTCTTACCCGAGCCCCAGACACCGATAAGCAGGTACATGGGGATGAGGGCTACCTCGTAGAACATGAACATGGTGAACATGTCGGTGCAGATGAAGAAACCATAGACACCCGTAGAGAGCAGGGTGAACCAGAGGAAATACTCCTTGGTCATGGGTTTCAGCTGCCAGGAGGCAAAGGTTCCCGTGAAGACAATGATGCTCGAGAGGAGCAGCATGACCACCGAAATACCATCGACACCGACGGAATAGGCAATGTTAAGCGGCTTGAACCAAGGCGTTGAAGAAGCGAGCAGCATGACATCAGTATTGCCGGCAGCACGCTCCTGAACGAAATAGACGGTCAGCCATATTGACAGCGCCAGCAGACAGGATGCGCCGACTACCATCACACCACGCACCTGATTGAGGTTCTTGGCCAGCCAAAGGCCAAGCAGCATCAGGGCGGGAATTACTACGAATAATGTTAATATATTCATTTTCGTTATTACGTTATTATCGTTATTACGTTATTACGATTATATTGCAAGCAATACTAATGTTAAGCCAACAGCACCTATCAGGAACCACAGGGCATACTGACGGACATCGCCGCTCTGCCAGGTGCGCAGGCTCTCGCCCCCCTCGTTGGCTCCCCAGGCCATGAAGTTGAACGTGCCGTCAACGACGTGGCGGTCGAACCAGGCAATGGGGGTAGAGACGCAGCGGAAGATGATGCGATGGGTAACATACTGCCAAATCTCGTCCTGATAGAAACGCTTGTAGGCTGCACGGTGCAGCTTGGGGAAGGTCTTGTAAAGACGGTCGGCAATGGGCTGGCTCTCTCCTTTATATATATAGGTGGCCAGACAGATGCTCAGAATGGCGATAATCGTAGAAGTAGCGGCTACCTTCGTGTCGAAGTGGATGGTGTAGTTCTGACCATTGGCAGTCACGAACGAGCCGAACGAGCCGTCCCATCCTAAGAAGCCTGCCAACGTGGTATAGACACCGACACCGACGGTAATGACACAAAGCACAATCAGAGGTATGGTCATCGAGAGGGGTGCCTCATGCGGAGTATGATGCTCATGTGCTTCCTTGTTCTCAGTACCCCAGAAGATGCCGTAATACAAACGGAACATGTAGAAGGCTGTCATGGCGGCAACACCTGTCATGATCCATCCTACAACGGGGCTGTAGTTCATGCAGGCCGTGATAATCTCATCCTTCGAGCTGAAGCCCGAGAAGAAGGGAATACCGGCAATGGCCAGACAAGAGATGAGGAACGTGATGTGGGTAATGGGCATATACTTGCGAAGACCACCCATCAGCGCCATCTCGTTGCTGTGGACAGCATGGATGATGCAACCGGCTCCGAGGAACAGGCAGGCCTTGAACATGGCGTGTGTAAAGAGGTGGAACATAGAAGCCATGTAGCCTAAGGAACCATGAGCGTCGATGACCGATTCGTGACCGGGCAGGCAAACGCCGAGTGCCACCATCATAAAGGCAATCTGCGAAATGGTGGAGAAAGCCAGCACACGTTTGATGTCGCTCTGGGCACAGGCCACAGCAGCAGCATAGAACGCCGTGAACACGCCTACCCAGACCACGATGCTGAGTGCCTGGGGGGCATACTCAATCCACAGCGGGAACATACGGGCAATCTGGAACACACCGGCTACGACCATCGTAGCAGCATGGATGAGGGCAGACACTGGTGTCGGGCCTTCCATAGCATCGGGCAGCCAGATGTGCAAGGGGAACATGGCACTCTTACCGGCACCACCGATGAACATCAGCACCAAAGCGGTAGGCAAGATGAAACCGCCGGCGGCAATGGCCTTGGCTGCGCTGCCTGCAATGAACGGGGTGGTACCCTCGCCCATCACAATGTCGTTAGCAAATGAGAAGCTGAACGAATCGGTGTAGTAGCCGAACAGCAGAATACCTACCAGGAAGAACATATCGGCGAAGCGCGTCACGATAAATGCCTTCTTGGAAGCGGCAATGGCGGGCTTCAGCGGATAGTAGAAACCAATCAAGAGATAACTGGACACACCCACAAGTTCCCAGAAGGTGTACATCTGGAAAATGTTGGTGGCTACAACGAGTCCGAGCATGGACATGGTGAAGAGGCTCAGGAATGCGTAGTAACGCTGGAAGCCCTTCTCACCGTGCATGTAGCCGAAGGAGTAGATGTGAACCATGAGGCTGACGGTAGAGATGACAATGAGCATCATCACCGAGATGGGGTCAAGCAGGACACCCATGTCGAAATGCAGATTGCCCAGCGGCAGCCAAGTGAAGTTATAGGGTACGAGGGTCGCGAAGGAACCATCAGCCAGACGGTCGGCCGTGAAGTACGTGAACGCCGTCCAGTATGACAGTACCGTAACCAGTCCCAGCGAGGTGGTGCCGATAAGACCAGCGGCCTTATGCGACATCTTCATGCCCGCCAATGCCAGAATCACGAATGATAGCGCAGGCAGCAGAAGAATCAGGAAGGAATAACTATATACTGTTTCCATTTTTCAACTTTTTAATTCTTTAACTTTTTTACCTTCAAACACTACCATTTCATATTCTTAATGCTATCAACTCTGTCGCTACGGAAGTTTCGATAGACGTTGATGATAATAGCAATGGCCACGGCAGACTCAGCAGCTGCCACACCGATGACGAAGAGCGTCATGAACATACCCTCCATGCCATCGGGATAGATGAGACGGTTAACAGCAGCGAAGTTGATGTCAACGGCATTGAGCACCAGCTCAACCGAGATAAGCATAGCAATGAGGTTACGACGGGTGATAAAGCCAAACACGCCGATAAAGAACAACAGGGCACTCAGGATGAAATAACATTCAACAGGTATCATGACTCCTTCTCCTCCTTTCTTGCTACTACCAAACCACCAATAATACATGCCAGCAGGAACAACGAGATAACCTCGAACGGAAGTACATACTCGTACTTGCCGGCACCTACCAGCGCACGACCTATCTCGTTCATCGGCACCTCAACATTCGTGGGAGCCAACGTGAAGAAACCGGTCTTCAACAGAATAAGTCCTACAACCAACAGTCCGGCAAGGGCTGCCAAACCGCCACGAAGGAGGTTGCTGGCCTTCACCTTCTCTTCCAGTCCCTGTAGCGTACGCTTGCTGACCAGCTGGATGGCAAAGACGTAAATCATCGTCACACCACCGGCATAGACTGAAATCTGGGCTGCACCTAAGAATGTATAGTCAAGCAGGAAATAGATACCTGCCACTCCAAACAGCACGAACAACATGAACGTTGCAGCGCGCATGATTCGCTTGGTCGTCACACACAGCAGAGCTGAACCGATGATGACCACAGCGAGAATGCAAAACATGATTATATTTCCCATCGTCGTTTACTTCTTTTTCGTGTTAAACTTACCGATCTCCTGCGGTGCACCACCATCAAGGATGTTGGGCAGGGAACCGCCCTGATAAACCTCCTTGTCGAGGTGCAGCACCAGTTTGCTGCGGTCAAACACTGCGTTCTCAAAATCGTTGGTAAACTCAATGGCATCGAAGTTGCAAGCATTGGTGCAGAGCTGGCAGAACATGCAGTCACCCAAGTCGTACAGGTAGTCATCGAGTACCTTCTTCTTCTTGCCAGTCTCAGGGTCTTCAGCCATGTGGCTTACAATCTTAATAGTGCCATTGGGGCACGATTTCTCACACAACGTGCAGGCCGTACACTTGTAGGAACCGTCGTCGTTGCGCTTGAACACAAGACGTCCACGGTGACGCTTGGCCACATGCAGCGTCGTCTTGCGGTTCTCGGGGTACTGCTCGGTTGACTTATTGGTGAAGAAGTCCTTGAAGTATTCCTTCCAGGTAATCTTCATGCCAGTAGCCAACGTCTTGAGGCCATGCCCGATTTCTCCGAAATATGATTGTTCTTTTTCCATTTCCATACTTTATTTAATATACAGTCCCAGCGCCACAACAACCGTCATCACAACGAGGTTGAGAAGAGCCAGCGGCATCAGGTATTTCCACTCTAACTTCAGAATCTGGTCGATACGCAGACGGGGGAAGGTCCACTTGATCCACATGAGCAGCCAAACGAGTGCGAAGGCCTTACCCATGAACCAGACAATGCCCGGGATGTAGTTCATCACCGTGTCAAAGGCATCGATGCCAATGTTCACGGGAGCCCAGCCACCCAGGAATACTGTGGCGGCGATACCGGCAATGATAAAGAGATTCAGGAACTCAGCGAGGTAGAAGAAGCCAAAGCCCATACCCGAATACTCAGTATGGTGACCGGCTGTCAGCTCACTCTCGGCCTCAGCCATGTCGAACGGACCACGGTTAGCTTCCGCATTACCTGCAATGAGGAACACGAAGAAGGCAATCAGCGCAGGAATGTGTCCCTGGAAGATGAGCCACTTGAAGGGACCCGTCTGAGCCTCCACGATGCCTGACATCTGCATGGTACCCGTCAGGATGACGGCGGTAATCAGACAGAGGCAGAGTGACATCTCGTAAGAAATCATCTGAACGGCACCACGCATGGCGCTGACAACAGAGTACTTGTTGTTGGAACCCCAACCAGCAAGGAAGATACCTACCACACCTATCGAAGAGATGGCCGTGAGCAGGAATACGCCAACGTTGAAGTCGAGAATCGTAGCACCGTTGTTCCAAGGAAGGAACGAGAAGGCACCCACCGAACCGATAATCACCAACAGAGGGGCAACAAGATAGAGGAACTTATCTGCCTTGTCAACAAAAAAGATCTCTTTAATGAGCATCTTGAAGACATCGGCAAACACCTGCAGCAAGCCCCAGTAGCCTACTCGCATCGGGCCCAGACGGCACTGGAAGTAGGCACAGACCTTACGCTCCATGAATATCAGTGCGCAGGCTATTAAAGCGTAGGCGGCCAGAATGAACACACCCACCAGTACGCACTCAATCAATATCGACAGAAAATCTCCCAAACCGAGCGTGTCCCGCAGGAGAGCGTCGAACCATTGTGTTACTATATTAAAATTAAACATCCTAATTTATTTTCGATTTTCTTATTTTCGATTTTCAATTGATTTGACTTGCGACATCCTCATTCCGATACTTTTATTCGAAAATTGAAAATCGCTAAATCGTAAATCATCGTCATCTGTCAATATCAGGAATTACAAAGTCGATTGCGGCACCAGTTGCCACAAGGTCGGCAATCTTTTGACCACGCAGCATCGGGTCGAGAGCACCAGTCAGCGAGAGGCCCATGGGACGCATCTTCAGACGGTACGGGCTCTTGTCGCCACGAGAGTCGAGATATACACCGAACTCACCGCTGGCACCTTCTACAGAGAAGTACCACTGTCCCTCAGGCACCTTGATGATGGGCTTCTGCTTGACGTAGAAGTCGCCTTCGGGGATGTTGTCGATGAGCTGCTCGATAATCTTCAGACTCTGATACATCTCGTTGATATGACAGGTGTAACGGTCCATGGTGTCGCAGCCAGTCATCGTAATCTGCTCCCACTCCACCTTGTCGTACATGTCGTACGGATGGTTCTTGCGCACGTCGTTCTTCCATCCGGAAGCACGTCCGGCAGGACCGGTAACGGCATACGAGATACAGTCGGTCATAGACATGGGACCAACGTTCTCAAAGCGTTTGTGGGTGATGATATTGTCACCGAACACATCGACATACTCCTGAATAATGGGCTTCATGTACTTGATGAGGTCCTTCACATTCTTCACGAAATTCGGGTCGATGTCGTCCTGCAGACCACCGATGCGGTAATAGTTCTGAATCAGTCGGCCACCCGTCGTTTCTTCCATGCAGTTAAGCACATGTTCACGGTCGCGCATGCTGTAGAGGAATGCCGTCAGGGCACCCATATCCTGTGCACAGCAACCTACATAAAGCAAATGGCTGTCCAGTCGCTGCAACTCGTCCATGATGGTACGGATGTACTTGATACGATCGGTCAGTTCAACACCGAGACCTTCCTCAATAACGCCAACCAAAGCATGACGGTGCATCATGGCACTCAGATAGTTAAGACGATCAGTTAAAGCAAGGGTCTGAGGATAGGTCATCGTTTCGCACATCTTCTCAATGCCGCGATGGATGTAGCCTAAGTGCGGATAAACACGCTTCACGGTCTCACCGTTGAGCACAGTCTGCAGACGAAGCACACCGTGGGTTGACGGGTGCTGCGGGCCGATGTTGATGACGTAGTCGTCAGCCGAGAAGAGTTTGTTCTGCTTGGACTGAAGAACGCCGTCCTTATCCAGATAGTACTCAAGACCATAGTCAGGTTCCACGTCATCCTCCAGCGTATATTCGTCGTTGAACTTCCAGTCCTTGCGGAAGGGGAAACCCTTGAAGTCTGAACGCAGGAACAGACGGCGCATGTCGGGATGACCCAGGAACACGATGCCATAGAAGTCATAGACCTCACGTTCCAGCAGGTCTGCTACGCGCCAGATATTCGAGACGGTAGGG
>JAEEGF011107895.1_pt1 | contig 21160 bp, 20 predicted proteins | sample 9134171 | NCBI WGS metagenome assembly JAEEGF01 (sample SAMN16246542, study PRJNA631951) | gut metagenome | biome: gut microbiome; feature: rumen; material: AP-attached | host: Bos | place: Iran: Karaj | collected 2018-10 | reverse complement strand
GGGGCGGGAGTAGTAGTGGTGACAAGCATTTTGTTCCATGTTCACGTGGGGTAAATGTAGAGAGAGAGAGAGAGAGAGAGAGAGAGAGAGAGAGAGAGAGAGACGAGCGGACAGCGCCGCAAGGTATTCAAGCGAATCATCATTCGCAGAATGCCGTAAGTGCAACGGGATCATGGGAGTCCCGATTACCTTCCTCGACAGATACTGTCCGAGTCAGTTCAGAATTCTTGGCATCGCGAACAGCGCAAGATGGATTGGCGAATATGAATGCTATACCGTCATCGACGGACGCAAGATTTACAACAGATTGCTTGTTAAAAAAGTGTAACGGCATTATCGGTGTACCGATTACGTTTATGGATAAGTTTAATTCCGAACAATTTACAATTTTCGGTTTAGACAGATATACCGTACCTCAACAATCCCTTGTGGGTGGCAGAGTTGCGATAAACGGTGTTCCATGCTATGCACGAATCTTGATACGGAAAAAGAAAGGAAACGCATAATATGATAGCAAAACTTCACACCGATTGGACTGTCGGCGATGTTTGCAAAGGTTTCATTTACGACAGAAATGAAGATAAAGGGCTTTTCGGACTTAACGGTCAACTTATTATTCAACCTGAATATCAGCGGAATTACATATACGGGGACGGGAAACGTGACGTTGCCGTCGTGGAATCCCTTCTGAAAGGTTATCCGCTCGGCTTGATTTACTTTGTAAAGAACGCCGACGGAATGTATGAGGTTTTAGACGGTCAGCAACGTATCACTTCTTTTGCTCGTTTTGTCAATGAAACATGGAAATTTTCAGTTGAGTGGAATGGTAAAGTTCGGTATTTTACAAGTCTCGATAAAGACTATCAAGATAAAATAAAAGATACGAAACTGACGATTTATGTTTGTGAGGGCGAACCGTCTGAGATTCAGGCTTGGTTTGAGACAATCAATATTGCGGGCGTTCCTCTTGTCAAGCAGGAACTTCGCAATGCGACATATCACGGACCGTTTGTAACGAAAGCCCGCGCGATTTTCTCGAATTCGGGCAACGCAAACATGAGCCGTTGGCGTACATACGTGAAGGGCGACCCGAAAAGACAGGCGGTTTTAGAAGCTGCTCTTGACTGGGTAAGCGACGGAGATATTGAAGATTATATGGCTCAGCACCGTTATGATACAGACATAAACGAACTGAAAAGTCATTTTGATACCGTCATTGACTGGATTGATTCGATTTTTGAATACACCGGAAGCGAAATGTGCGGCATCGAATGGGGACGTTTATATCGTCAGTATCATGCGAACCCGTATTCAAAGCAGGCCGTGACTGAAAAAGTTGATAAACTTCTTTCTGATACGCAGGTCACGGATAAAAAAGGCATTTTTGAATATATTCTTGGCGGCGAAACAGATGCGTCTTTGCTGAATGTTCGCGTGTTCGATGAAAAGACCAAAAAAGCCGTTTATGATATTCAGACAAGAGATGCAAACGATAACGATAAGTCAAACTGTCCGCTTTGCGCAGTAGGTCACAACAATAACGCTAAGCGTATTTATCGGCTTAATGAAATGGACGCAGACCATGTGACCGCATGGAGCAGAGGCGGCGCGACTGATATTTCTAATTGTCAAATGCTTTGCAAGACTCATAACAGGGCAAAAGGAAATAGATAATCACTAAAAAGCATTTAAAATCATTTACAGGAGCGGGATATGGAAAGCAAAAAACGCGTATTTCTCATAGTTCTTGACAGCGCCGGAGCGGGCGAGCTGCCCGACGCCGACCTTTACGGCGACGCCGGTTCGAACACCTTCCTTTCGCTCACCAAAAGCGCCTATCTGAATATTCCCAACCTCACAAAGCTCGGGCTGTTCAATCTGCCCACGCTGGAATGCGGCAGGGCCGCGGCAAAACCGTGCGGCGCGTACGGCTATTCCGCCGAGCGTTCCGCGGGCAAAGACACGATCGTGGGCCACTGGGAGATCGCCGGCGTCCGCACTAAGCGCGCGTTCCCGGTATATCCCGAAGGGTTCCCCGACGAAGTCATACGCGCCTTTGAAAAAGCCGTGGGGACAAAGGTGCTGTGCAACAGGCCATATTCCGGCACCGAAGTCATAAAGGATTACGGCGAGGAACACATTCGCACGCGGTATCCCATTGTCTACACCTCCGCCGACAGCTTGTTCCAGATCGCCTTCCACACCGGTGTATATCCTGTCCCCGAGCTTTACGAAATGTGCGAAAAAGCGCGCGCCCTGCTCAAGGGCAAACACGGCGTGGCGCGCGTGATAGCGCGTCCCTTTGCGGGCGAGCCGGGGAAATTCTACCGCACGACCGACCGGCGCGACTATTCGCTCACGCCCAAGACCGACACCATACTCGACCTCGTCAATGCCGCCGGGATGGACGTGATAAGCGTTGGGAAAATAGAAAACGTCTTCAGCGGCAGGGGCATAACCGAATCGCACCACACCTCCGGCAACGCCGAAGGCATTGAATGCATAAAACAACTGCAGAAGAAAGATTTTTGCGGTCTTTGCTTTGTGAACTTAGTTGATTTTGACCAGCTTTACGGCCACCGCAACGATATCGACGGCTACGCAAAAGCGATGACCGAATTCGACAAAGCGCTCGACGACGTCTTTGCGAATATGCGCGAGGACGATTTGTATATCGTCACCGCCGACCACGGCTGCGACCCCGCAACGCCTTCCACCGACCATTCGCGCGAATACATACCCATAATATGTTTCGGCAAACGCGTAAAGCCCGGTTTCTTCGGCAGAAGATCCACTTTTTCGGACATCGGCTGCACGGTGTGCGACTATCTGGGCGTTCCGCGCCCCGCGAACGGAAGGCCGTTCCTTAACAAGATAATCAAGCCGGAAGTGAAAAAATGAAAAGCGTTACCGTAACACATTCGCCCGAAGAGACGATGGCCGTGGCGTACGATCTGGCGCCGGTCGCCGAAAAGCGGCGGTACGTATGCCTTACGGGCACCCTGGGCGCCGGCAAGACGGTGTTCACATCGGGGCTGGTGCAAGCGCTATGTCCCGAATGCCTTGAGCTCGTGCATTCGCCCACGTTCGCCATCGTCAACGAATATTTGGGCAAAAATCAAAACGTGTTCCATTTCGATTTGTACCGAATCCGCTCCGCCGACGACCTGTATTCCACGGGCTTTTACGATTACGAAGAGCGGCGCGGAGTAATCGTAGCCGAATGGAGCGACCTGTTTGCGGAATGTTTTCCGCCCGAATCGGTATTCGTAAAGATCGAAACGACGGGCGAAAACGAACGCACCGTAACTGTTGAATATAAGGACTGATCTGTATGTTAATTCTGGGACTTGATACCACGGCGGTCACCGCCGCCGTCGCGGTCTGCTGCGCCGAAAACGGAACGATAAGCGAACACGCTTCCTTTTCGCTCAAAAACGGGCTCACGCATTCCGAATCGCTGCTGCCGCTCATCGACGGCGCGCTCAAAGCGCTGGGCGTCACGCCTAAAGATATAGGCCTCGTCGCCGTTTCGGTCGGGCCCGGCTCGTTCACCGGAGTGCGAATCGGCGTGGCGACGGCAAAAGGGTTCGCCTTTGCGCGCGATATCCCCTGCGCGGGGGTCTCGACCCTTGAATCGCTCGCTCAGAACTGCGCCGGTTTCGGCGGCGTCGTCTGCCCCGTTATGGACGCAAGGAGAAACCAGTTCTACAACGCGCTGTTCAAGGACGGAAAACGTCTTTGTCCGGACAGATGCGTTTCGTTCGAAGAAATACTCGCCGAAATACAAAACGAACGCGAAGTGATCCTCTGCGGCGACGGCGCGCGGCTGTTTTATTCGAAATGCGGCGGAAGACGGAACGTAAAACTTCCCCCGCTGTGCGCCGAAGACCAGAACGCGCTTTCGGTATGCAAAACGGGGCTTGAAAAATACCTTGCGGGCGAATGCGTGAGCCACGCCGAGCTGCGGCCGGTGTATCTGCGCGCTTCGCAGGCGGAACGTGAAAGGAATGAAAAAACATGAAAATAGCGTTTGGATGCGACCACGGCGGTCTTGAACTTAAGACGTTCCTTATGCAGAAGCTGGACGAAGACGGCCACGAGATCTGCGATATGGGCACGTTTACGAAAGATTCGTGCGATTATCCCATCTTTGCGCGCAAGGTGGCGCGCGCGGTGGCGGAAGGCGTGTGCGAACGCGGCGTGCTGGTCTGCACCAGCGGCATAGGTATGAGCATAGCCGCCAACAAGATCCGCGGCTGCCGAGCCGCGCTGATACACGAACTGCACGGCGCCGAATTCTGCCGCCGCCACAACGACGCTAACGTCATCTGCTTCGGGCAGACCGCGGTGGACGAAAACACCGCGCTGGAATGCGCGCGCGTTTTTCTGGCGACAGGTTTTGAAGGCGGCAGGCACGCGAGAAGAGTGAACGAATTTGAGGACTGAACCTATGAAATATCTTGTAGTGCTGGCGGACGGCATGGCCGACCGCCCGATAGCCGAGCTTATGGGCAAGACGCCCATAGAAGCCGCCGACACGCCCAATATGGATTACATAGCTTCCCACGGGACGCTGGGTATGCTCAAGACCGTGCCGAACGGTATGGTGCCCGAAAGCGACACCGCCAATCTCGCGGTGATGGGCTACGATCCGCTTATATATTCGCACGGGCGCTCGCCGCTCGAGGCGATGAGCATGGGCATAGACTTAAAGCCGTATCAGACCGCGGTGCGCGCGAATCTGGTTTGCCTTTCGGATTTCGGCGAGCCGTACGCACAAAAGACGATGATAGACCATTCCTCGGGCGAGATCTCCACCGAAGAAGCGCGCGTGCTTATAGAAGAATGCGCGTCAAAGCTGTGCCCTGCGGGGACTTCGATACACACCGGCGTGAGCTACCGCCACTGCTTTGTGGTGGATGACGCGCCCGATTTCAACGCCTTTTCCCGCCCGCACGACATCCTGGGCAAATGTATAGAAGAATACCTGCCGGAATGCGGTTTCTACCGCGATCTTATGGAACGCTCGTTTGAGATATTGAACGGGCATCCGGTCAACAAAGCCCGCGAATCGAGGGGACTTAGAAAAGCCAATTCGCTGTGGTTCTGGTCTCCGGGCAAAAAGCCGGCGCTGCCGCTTTTCAAAGAAAAGACAGGCCTTAACGCCGCCGTGATCTGCGCGGTGGACCTTATAAAAGGCATAGGCAAATGCGCGGGTATGGAAACTCCGTTCGTCCCCGGCGCCACCGGCGGATGCGTCACCGATTATTCCGCAAAGGCGCGCGCCGCCATCGAGGCGTTCGAACGCGGCAACGACCTGGTCTACATCCACATAGAGGCGCCCGACGAATGCGGCCACAAGGGCGACGTGAACGCCAAGATCGCCGCCATTGAAAACATAGACGAAAAAATAGTGGGAACGCTTATGGACCGGTTCCGCGAAAAAGGCGAAGAATACCGCATAGCGGTGCTCCCCGACCACCCCACGCCGATATGTCTGCGCACCCACGCGCCCGAACCGGTGCCGTTCGCCGTGTACACGAGCGGCAGCAGAAAAAGATCGGGGTTCGAAAGATATTCCGAAAAAGAGGCGGCTCATTCTTCGCTTTATATTCCCATAGGCAGCGACTTTATGGCGCGCTTCATTTCCGGCGACCTGGACGCCAGACGTTTGTTGTGAAAAATGCACAACAAACGCGCCGCCTATTTTGGCAACTGCACAAATATAGGCTTTTGATTTTATTTATATATTGATATTTTGCTTTTATGGTGCTATAATACATTTTGTATGATTATCGTCTTTCGCCCGTTTGTTTTCGCCTACCTTAGGCGGCAGCGCGGGCATAAAGCGTTTACTTCTATACGAACAGAAAGGCATTGGTAACCCAATATGAAAAGAATCGTCACTTTTATTCTTGTCGTATGCGTATGCGCGGGCGTGCTCGCCGGCTGCACCACGCTCCACGGCGACGATGACAAGGGCGCGAACATCTGCGTTTACATCTCCACGTTCCCGCAGTCGCTCGACCCCGCCGCGGTGCAGTACACCGCCGACACCGCCCTGATCTTCGGGCTCATATATCAGCCCCTCACCGCGATCGACGAAAACGGCAAAGTGGTAGGCGCGCTCGCCAAGAACTGGTATTCTTATTACGACGACCGCGACGAGATATACAAGATCTATTTCGAACTCAACGAAACTTACTGGAGCGACGGCATCCTGGTCCAGGCCCAGCACGTCGCCGACGCGTGGGCGCGCATACTTTCGCCCGAAATGCAGTCGCCGTACGCTTCGCTGCTGTTCCCCATCCGCAACGCGATGGCGTATAAATCCGGTCTTAAGACCGAATCCGATCTTGGCGTTTACGCCGAAAGCGACGATCTGCTCTGCGTGGAGCTCGAGCAGGAATACGATCTCGATCTGTTCGCCGAGGCCGTTTCGTGCATCGCGCTTTCGCCCATCCGCCAGCAGGTCATGGATTACGCCACTTCGCAGAACCTGCCCGGCAGCAAGAACTACGACCGCCTTCAGGACTGGGACAAGAACGCCGCCATACTGGTGTGCAACGGCCCGTACAGAGTCCAGGGCCTTGAAGAAGGCACCAAGCTCGTGCTCGAAAGAAACAACTACTATTACCGCGACCCCGAGGAAGACCGGCTCGACAAGAGCGTGATCCCGTACCGCCTCACCTGCATCTATCAGGAGACCACGGTCGCCAAGAACGCGCCCGACGCCATCGACAACTATCAGTTCTTCTACAACCGTTACAAGGACAGCAAGAGCTATTTCCTCGGCGTGTTCAATAAAGAGACCTATCAGAATTACGCAAACGAAGTGCAGACGCACGACCTGCTTTCGACCTACTCTTTCTTCTTCAACACAAAATCCGACGTGCTCAAGAACGCCAAGACCCGCCAGGCGCTTTCCGCCGCGCTCGACAGGACCGCTATCGTCGACGCGCTCGGCGTGGGCTATAAGGCTTCGGTCGGCTTCGTTCCCGACGGCGTCTTCGCCAACGGACGCGGCACCAACTTCCGCGACTCCGCCGGCAGCCTCTATTCCGTGACCGCCGACGAATCCAAAGCAAAATCGCTGCTTTCGGAAGGCGGCGTGACTTCCGGAACGCTCAAGGTGTGCTATCTCATACCGCGCAGCTCCGAACTTTATCTCGACAAACTCCATCCCGGCAAGGAAAAATCCGTAAAGATGTATAATCCTTACGAGATAATCGCCGAACAGGCCAAGCAGGCGTGGGAAAAACTCGGCTTCAAAGTCGAGCTCCGGGGCGTGTACGCCGACAGCTATCAGAGCACGCTCGCTTCGGGCAACTGGGACGTCATAGGAATTGACTTCGCCGTCAACTCGTGCGACGCCATCGCTTATCTCGCTCCGTTCTGCACCACCACCAGCGGCAACACCGTTTCGGTGTCGCTCGACGCGCAGCCCTACACCCCGCACTACACCGGGCTTGAAAACGCCGACTACGACAAGATTATTCAGGACATCCTTTACGTTTCCGACAGAGCGCAGAGACTTGAAAATCTTGTGAATGCAGAAAAACTGCTCGCCGAGCTCTGCCCCGCGACCGCGGTGTTCCAGTACACCCGCAGCTACGTGATGTCCGACCAGCTGAGCAAGCTCATAACCGACAGCTACTACGGCTACTACGACATGCACAACCTGCGCCTTAAGAATTACATAGAGATCAACGCGCGCGAAGCCGAAGAGAGCGTTGCGGCCGACGTTTCGCAGGAAGACTGAACCGATCAAGGCAAATAAAATAACGACGCCCCGTAAAGCCGCGAGGTTTTACGGGGTGACTTTTAGGGACGTATTATGAAGATAGGATTATACGCGGATCCGCATTACGCCGACCGCGAATTCACCGGCGACAGGCGGCGCAACCGCGCTTCGCTGCAGAAGATAAAAGACGCCTACGCCGAATTTACGAGCGCGGGCTGCGAGCTTGCGATATGCTTGGGCGACCTCGCCGACAGCGACAAGCCGCACGAAAAAGAGCTGAACAATCTGCAGGTGCTTGCTCAAACGATTCATTCTTTCCCCGTGCCGACTTTCTGCATAACCGGCAACCACGATTCGTTCGCGTACGGGAACGAGGAATTCTACCGCGTGCTCGGCGGCTGCGAACCGCGCGATATCCACGCGCCGGGGCTGGACCTGCTGTTTCTGGACGCATGCTATTTTAAAGACGGCAGGCGCTACGAGCGCGGCGACACCGACTGGCGCGACACTTTTCTGCCCGACGTGAAAGGGCTTGAAAAACGCCTTGCCGAATGCACAGGCAGCGTGTATATCTTTATGCATCAGAATATCGACCCGCAGGTCCCGGAGGTGCTAAGGCTTTCCAACGACGCCGAAGTGAGGGATATCCTTGAAAAGAGCGGAAAAGTCAAAGCCGTGTATCAGGGGCATCACCACCCCGGGCACAGGACGGTGTGGAACGGGATAGAATATATCTCGCTTCCGGCTATGTGCGAATACGAAAACGCGCACGAAATAATAGAAATATAAACGAAAACGGCGTTCGTTCAACCGGACGCCGTATCGTTTTCTTTGCTTTTTTTGAATTTGTAATACTCGTGAACCAGACTGCGGAACCCGAGCTGCTTGAGCTTTTCGTACGTGACGGCGTAATTGCCCTTGTAATGCCTTCCGCTGTTTATATAGCGCAGGTTTTCGAGCAGATACGTATCCAGCTCGCGAAGCCCTTTGTCGGTGGTGAGCACCGGGAAGAACCAGCGGCTCCAGGTGAAATCCTCGAGCTCGTCGGTATCGTAGAACTTTTGGTTGAATATGCGAATAACGACTTTGGCGGCGCGGTCGAAATCCACGCCTTTTTTTATTTTCCAGCGGTAGAGGGCGCGGCATTTGCGGCTCATCTTGCCTTTCATCTTGTTCACCGCCGCGCGCGAAAGGTCTATCCTGCCGTTTTCAAAGCGGAATCCCAAAAACTCCCACGGCTCGCCGGGAGAAGAAAGCGCGTACTTTTCGGGGTTCATCTCCAGCCCTTTCAGCGCTATGTGCTCTTCGAGTATCCCTTTATAGCGCTCGATGTCTCCGGGCGTTTCGGCGAATATGAGTATATCGTCGGAATAACGGTAGTACGCGCATCCGAGCGATTCGAACAGTTCGTCGAGCGAGCGCAGATACACGTTGGCGAAAAACGCCGAGACCGGCACGCCCGCCATAGCTCCGCGGTTGCCTTTTACTTCGTTTCCGTTTTCGTCGAGCGCCACGTCGGCAAGCAGAAGGTCCGAAAGGAACGCGAGCAGTTCGGGGTCGTCGTCTATGACACTCTCAAGCTCGCGCACTAAAAGATGCGCGGGCATGGAATTGAAATAATCGTGGATATCGGCTTTGAGCGCGTAGAGGCGGCGGCCTTTTACGGCGTTTATGATATCCGCCACGGCGTCCTTTGCCGTGACCTTGCGGCGGAACGAATAGCACGAAGGATGTATCTTGCCGTCGTAGCGGTAGAGCAGCCAGGTGAGCAGCTTGAGGACGTACGTTTCGTCTTGCGAATACATATATATCACGCGCTTTTTGCGCGTGCCGCTCTTGTTGATGACTCGCCTGCGCGGCGGAAAAAAGCCGCAGCTTTGAATCGTGACGCGGCTTGTTACGGCGAGATAGCGTTTTTGGGCAATGAATTCGTCCAGAGCTTTGAGCTCGCGGTTGGAAATATGGCTGTGGAACGACTTGTATTCGCGAAATTCCGCCCACGTATGCGGATCGGACAAAAGTGAGATGAGAGACATCGCACGCCTCCAAACGGGATAAAAAGGATATGACAAAAGAAGAAAGAGAAAATGCTTTGAAATAAGCAGTTGCTTATGATACGGGGCCGTACGCCGTCCGGCTGCCTGCAAAGCCGTGTTTTGCGGGCGACGCTTGACCTTCCGCAGGCGCACATTATATGCGTTTCTCTTTCTTCTTTGTCTGCAGGTTTTATTCGCCTGTTACAGATACTTGTGCAGGCGGTCCTTTATATAGAGCACGCTGTTGGGTTCGTGCCGCATAAAGTTGAGCATGGTGACTCCGGCTTTCTGCGCCTGTTCCTTGGACCAGCGGTATTCGCGGTGCGAGGTGGTGGTTTTGCCGATTATCATCATAAAGAGCTTGGGCGCGCCGTCCTTGTAGACCGCGAACGAATAGTTCATAAACTTGCCGGTGCCGCCGATCTCGGTGGGGGACACGTTTTCGCGGAACGTATAAGCCGGGAATTCCGAAGCGAGCACTTCGCGGAGTTTGTCGTCGACTTCTCTGCCGTCGTAACGGTACATCGGGTCGACGTCTTCGTCTTCGTCGTACACGGGTGCGGCGGCGGGTTTTTCAACGGGTTTTTCAGCCGGTTTTTCCGCTGCCGCGGGCATAGGAGCGCCGCAGGACGGGCAGAATTTGCAGCTTGCTTTTACCGTGTCGCCGCAGGCGGGGCACTTTTTGGTGCCGGCGGAAGCGTTGGCGTTGGAAAATTCGGAAAGCTTTTTGAGCGCGTCCATCGCCTTTTTCCAGTCGTCTTCGGGGATATCGGACGCGGCTTTGCCGGCTTCGTCCATCGCCGCTTCGGCTTCCTTGGCGGATTTGGCCGCTTCGGCGAGATCTTGCTTAAACTTCTTTTCTGCCTCTTCCGCGGCGGCTTTTGCCGCTTTGTCGGTCGCGTCGTCTACTACTTTGTTGGTAAAACTTTTGATAAGCTTGTCAAAAAAACTCATTTTTACTCCTCCTGTATTTTATCTGTCGTCGGGATCGACGGGCGCTTTGGTGCCGACGATCATCGCCATTTCATATGTGAATTCGGCGAGCATGCCGTAGCCGGCGCTGTTATAGCCCACGTAAACCACGTTATCGTCGTCTTCTTCATATTCGGAATCAACGGTAAATCCTTTTGCCTTGAGCGCCTGGATATAGGTCTCGATATCCGCGCGCGTGCCGCCGTTGACCAGGATCGCGTAGGAATCGCCCATATCGCTGACGGTATATCCGCTGCCGAAAGCGGGTTCGGGCGCATATTCGAACGCGCCGGAATCGGGCCATTCGGAGGAATAAAGCTCGTCCGGATCGGGATAGGAATAATCATCATCAGAATAATCGTCGTAGGAATAGTCGTCGTCGTACGAATCATCGTCGTCATATTCCCATGCGCCGGGGGCGTACGCCGATACCGTGCAGCCCTTGGTGCCCGCCATATCGACATACGTCACATCGACTTTTATTCTGTCGGCGTTGACCGCGCTGAACGAATACATACCGTAATCCAGCATATCGGTCTCTTCGATATCTTCGGTAAAGCCCGCGGCTTTGAGTTTTGCTGCATACGCTTTTACCTGATCAGGCGTATCGGCGCTTACCAGCGCTTCGAGCACGCCGTCTTCTTCGTTCACCAGCGAAATGCCGCAATCGGGTTCGGGAACGGCTCTGCCGAGTTCGGTGTCGGGCCAGGAGTGCATATCCTGATAGCTGAACGGGTTGCCGTCGGAATCGGTGCCTTCGTAGGTGCCGTCCGGATGGATGATTATACGGGTGCTGTCGCTGCCGGTGATATCGATGCTTCCGTCGGCGCCGTATACGATCTTTCCGCCGGCATTTTCGACCGACTGTTTGAGCGCCTGCTTATCGGCTTCGGAAAGCTTTGTGGGGTCGAACGCCGAAGTGTCGCCGGTCTCGATATAAGTGAGCACCGATTCGAGCGACACGGCGGGTCCGGTGATTATGCCCGAAGCGCCGCCTTCTTCGCTTTCGTCGCCGCCGGGCGTCTGCGACTGGTTGGGACTGTCGCTGCGGGTGAGCGGCGCGTCGTCGCCGCTGTTATCGGTCCCGCTCTTGCCGCACGCTGCAAGCGTGAAAACGAGCGCGGAAACGAGCAGGAATGCCAGGATGCGTTTCATATTGTTCCTCCTTAAAGAAGATTTTTATTTGTCTTTATCTGATTTTGGTACGGTTATTTCGATAGTGGGCGGGTATTCGAGCGGATACCAGACGGTGCCCAGATCCCTTGACGTTATGACCATATCCTGGCCGTCGCCGGAATACATCACGGCGCCGACGGAATTGCCGTCGTCAAGAGCGCGCGCCGCCGCGTTGCCGACCCAGGTGACGTGGAACACGTCCAGCCCGTTGCCGGACGATTTGACGTGCCACTGCATAAGCGGGAACCCGAGATCCGCGCCTGTCGCTTTGTCTTTCATGGGAGCTATGTATTCCTGACCGACGTTTATTTCGAATATGAATTCGGTGGTGTCGGAAACGTTGTTGAACGCGCCCGAAAGTCTGGGCTTGAGCGTTCCGGCGGTCCAGGATGATACGTTCGCCTTAAAGTTGCCCACGAGCGTGCGTTTGAGCTGAGTCGGCTGGTTGACCTTGGGCATATATTTTCTAAGCAGGTTTTCGCGCGCGTTGGCAAGGCCTTCGAATTTATACAGTATCTGGCACCAGTCGTTGATGCGCTGACCGTACGTCCACAGCTCCGACTGGTCGAAAAACCTGGCGTCGAAGCATTTGGCGAAATCCTTGCCTTCTATGACGAGCGTGAGCTCGCCTTCGTAAACGCCGGAGTTATCGTCGGGCGAAAGCACATAGTCGGGCGAAGTCTGCATCACAAGCTCGCCGTTGAGCGTGTATTTTACGGTGACGTTATCCAGTCCCAAAAACACGCAGGTGTTTTCGGCGGTCGCGTCCTTGAATTCTATGACCGGATCGCTGTTTTTGCGCAGGACCTCGGTGTTCATACGCTGGCTGCAGACGGCGTAAAACTTCGACGCAGCCTCAAATCGGCGCTCCGCTTCCTTTATGAACCGTTCGAATTGCGACGTGTCGGCGAATTCGAGCCCGACATCGATGCTCGAAAGCGCGAACCAAGCGACAAGGTTGCCGCTCTTGGGCGATTTGGCGAGCCATTTAGCGTCTTTGACGGCGCGGTCGGCAAGATCCTCTTTTATCCCGTCCTGGATCTTGTTCATGACTTTGTCCTTTATTGTGTCGCCGCAGAGATCGTCGATCGTCACCTCGTCTTCGCTGTAAACGATCGTTTTGACCACGCGCGACGGGCTGATCGGCGACTTGGGATGCGAAGGGATATAATTGGAAAGCGCAACGATGATCTTTTTATATATCTCACGCTTGGTGTCACGGTCGAGATTTTCGCCGACTCTCGAAAACAGTTCCACGTCTTCGAGCGAAATATCGAGCTCCCTCAGAACGTCAAGAATGATCCGGTTCATCTCCTGCAAAGTCAACCCCTCGCTGCCCTTCAGCACGCCGGGGAATTCCATATCGAACAGCTTGAGCTTGACGTCGTATTTATCCGTGTATTTATCGATCTTCTGGGTAAAGCGTTTATAATCGATCCCTTTGAGCTCGTATGAAGGTATTTCGTCGGCGGCGGACTTGAGCGAAAAAGGAGATGCTGCCGCGAGCAGGGCTGCAAGAACGAATATTGCGCAAAATCTTACGGCACGCGTTTTCATATCGTCATTCCTCCTCTGCAACTTCCAACATAGCGGATTTGAACCCGAGCAGGCTTTCGTTTTCGGGAAAATACGAAAGTCCCTCGCTGAGCCAGGAGGCGGCGCGGTAGAAATCTTCGGCGCCGAGCGCCGCGGTGACGGCGGTCACCCAGTTCGAAACGTCAAGATGCCCGAACTGCACCGCGTAGCGGGCCGGGATCATAGCTTCGTCGTATTTTTCCCGTTCGAGCAGGTCCAGCGCGCAGGCGCGCATATATTCCGCCGAAAAATTGTATACCGTGCGTTCAAAGCCGGTGAATTCCGGAATATATTCTTTGCACACCTCTTCTTCAAGCGCGCGCAGCTCGTCGCGCAGCGCGTAGAGCTCTTCGACCGAAAGGTTGCGCATATAGTAGAAATTAAGCCCTTTTTCGGGGAAATTATCCATTACCGAAGCGTAGGAATACAGTTCGGCGGCGCGGGCGGTCTCGCCCTGGATATCGCACAGCAGGCCTTCGAAATAATACGGGAACGGGCAGGCGTAGCAGATAGCGGCGAGCGTATCCCAATCGGTGTAGCGGCTGCCGGAAGTGACTTCGGAAAAATCGTTTCCCTCGCCTTTGAGCCAGAGTATCTTTTCGGCGGCGAAGCGCATAGATCCGGCGCTCGAAAGCGCAAAGCCGTAGAAATACGCCGCGGTCTCGTCTAAAAACTGCTTTTCGCATCTCTTCCCTTTTTCAAGGCAGTCCTTCACCGCTTTTACGTATTCGTCCTTAGTTACGGCGGAAACGTTTTCGACGGGAGCGGATTCTTCATCGCCTTCGTCGCACGCGCAGCAGAACGCCGCCATACACAGGCACAGCACGATCGCCGCGGCTCTCTTGAAAAAGCTCATATAACCGACAGACCTCCCCTTTGAAATGAATAATTATGCCGTCTTCGGCGCGAACGTATAATATTCTTTTTACATACTATCATATAAAAACGCAAAAATCAATAGTTTTACGGCAAAAACACGTATCGCGCGACCGAAAATCGGGCAAAATCGCGCGCTTCTTGCTATTGACCCTGCAAGACGCATATGGTATAATAATTAAAAACGATAATACGTACGCAAAGGAGAACGCACAATGGGTATTTACGGCGAACTCACCGGCGCGTGGGAAGAGCGCGGCGTCATAGGCACGCGCATAGAGATAAAGCGCAGAAAACTCACGGTCCTGTGGCGCAATTCGCCGGTGCTGTGCACCGGATTCAAAGCCAAAAAGGCGGAAAACGGCTATGAGCTTGAGCTTGCGGAACGCGGCCTGCGCTACAAAGGCTCGAATTCCGACTACGCGAGCGTGACGCGCCTGTTTTACGCCGAAGGCAGGCTCACGTTCGAAGAACTGTTCCCTATCACCGGCCCGAGCACTACGGTGCTTACCGCCACGAAATTTTCGCGGTACGGCGATTACACGGTCTGCGACAAGGTGCTTAAAGAACTGCAGGGCAGGTGGAAGGAAGAATACGGCAGTTTTGAGCTGGTGTTCAGAAAAGACACGCTCGAACTCTTCGGCAAAACGATAAAAATCCACGCACTGCATTCGAATTACGAACACACGCCCGAGCGTGAATTTCTCATAGTCGACGCGGATCCTTCCAAATACGAGCTTTACGGGATGACGCGCCTCACCTACGACGGCGACACGCTGAGATCGAGTATGATAATCTGCGACGCGCCGCCCCACAATATGGTGTTCACAAAAGAGCGGTGAATAAGCCCCGGCGGGAACGCATATGCGTTCCCGCCGTTTTTATGTAGGAGTCCCTTGCTTTGCGCGCGCTTTAGGGACTTTGATGGTTATTTCCAGCGCGTCGCCGGTGTCGACGTCGCGCCGCTCGATTTGGAACCCCACGTCGTGCGCTATGCGCACCGCGTTGTTGATGGAGTTGATAAACGTCCCTATGTCCGACACCGCCATGATGCGTTTTCCTCTGAAACCGCGCTTTTCGCCGGAATCGGCAGGGCTTTGCCGCACGAACAGCGCGCTGACGCGCTTGTCGGTCTCCTGCGAAGACCAGCCGGAGAGCGCGGCGCGGCGCATCATCTCGCCGCGTTTGGCTATGTCGTCTATTCGCACGAGCGAACGCGCGTGTTTTTCCGTGAGCTTGTTTTTCAGCACGAATTCGCGTTCCGCGGGCGTGAGCCGAAGCAGCCGCAGTTTGTTCGCCACCGCCGACTGGCTCATCCCCAGCGTCTGCGCGAGCTCGGTCTGGGTCTTGCCGGAAGTCGCGAGCATATCCTGCAGCGCCGACGCGATATCGAAAAACGAAAGGTCTTCGCGGAACACGTTTTCGCAAAACGCGAGATACGCGCTGTTTTGAGGCGTGCATTCCGAAATCACGCACGGCACCGAGCTCATTCCTATCATCCGCGCGGCGCGCCAGCGGCGCTCGCCGGCGATAATTTCGTACTGCGGGCCGCTGACGACCTGGCTGTTAATTTCTACTTTGGGCACTTTTTCACGGCGCTTCACCGCGATAGGCTGGATCATTCCGAATCTCTTTATGCTGTGCGCGAGCTCACAGAGCGACGCGTCGTCGAAAGTGCTTCGCGGATTTCGCGGATTGGGCAGCAGCTCGCCCACGGGGAGGAAAACCATTTTGCTTTTTTTCTTCATATCCCGTCGTTATCTCCGTTCCGGCGCGCAAAAAAAGAAAATAAACCCGCACGCCTTTGTATATGCGCGAGTTTATCATCTTTTGCTGTAATATTATGTCAAAGCGCGTATCAGCGCAATATTTTTTTGTGCTTTATAAGCAGTTTCGTGTCGAATACGTACGTTTCGCCCACTCCGAAGAAACCGTTTTCGCCGTACAGGCGGTAAGTGCGCGGTCCTGCGGGCAGATCCGATACGAATTTACGCGTTTCCACGGCGCAGCCGTTGCGGACGAGTTTTTCGTAAAACGGCGGCAGGAACAGTTTGCCGAACGCCGGAAGCGCGTCTTCGGGCGGGATGATGTATTTCAAACGCTCTTCGGCGGAAATATCCTGCAGCGTTTCGAGCGCAACGGAATCGCGTACGGAAAAATCACCCACGCGCGTGCGCACGAGCGACGCCATACAGCCCAGGGTCCCGGCCTTTGCGGCGACGTCTTCGCACAGCGTGCGGATATACGTCCCGCGCGAGCAATCGACGTCAAGGGATATCGCGCCGTCTTCGCCGGACGAGACTTCGATTTTTTGTATCTCCACGCGCCGCGGCGAGCGCTCTATCTCGATCCCGCGCCTTGCGGAATCGACCAGCTTTTTTCCGCCCACTTTGAGCGCCGAATACATCGGCGGCGTCTGCATATAGCCGCCTTCGAAGCTCTTTGCGGCGAGTTTTATTTTTTCAAAACCGGGTATATAGTCGGTGCGCGCCGTGACTTTGCCCGAAATATCGCCGGTGTCGGTGCAAAAGCCCAGAGCCATAACCGCGCTGTAGCTTTTGTCGTGCTCGACCAAGTATTCCGAAAGTTTCACCGCCGCGCCCAGCATCACGGGGAGCACTCCGCACGCGTCGGGGTCGAGCGTGCCGCAATGCCCCGCTTTGGCAGCCGAAAACAACTTTTTGACGGTATTCACCGCGCGCTGCGAAGTCATCCCGCGCGGTTTGAAAAAATTGACGACTCCGTCAACCGGCATCGAAATCACCCTCCAGCGCCTTTAATATCTGCCTTTTCGCGTCAGCTTCGTCGGTGTAGAAACGGCAGCCCGCGGCGTGGACGTGCCCGCCGCCGCCGAACTTTTTCGCAAGCGCCGCGACGTCGTAGTAATCGTTGCTCCTGAGCGTGACCTTTATCTCGTCCCCTCTGCGGCGTATGACCGCCGAGACCTCGACCCCCGCTATGCGGCGGGGGATATCGTTCAATCCGTCGGCGTCGCTGTCTTCGACGAGCTCGTTTTGCAGCGCCTCTTCGGATATACAGGTAAGTGCGACTTTTCCGCCGTAAAACAGTTCCAGATTCTTGTACGCGTCTTTTTCAAGTATCACCGCGCCCGGAGTCTTGTTATCGAAAAGCAGGCGGTTTATCTTTGCAAAATCTATGCCCGTGCTCATAAGCCGCGCCGCGAGACGCAGCGTGGAAGGCCGGGTGTACGAATACCGAAAACACCCCGAATCCGACGAAATGCCGGCGTAAAGCCAAAGGGCGTATTTTTCGTCGAGCTCTGTGCCGAGCGCTTTCAGCGTTTCCGCGATTATCTCGGAAGCGGCGGGGTACTGCGGCAGCACGAGCAGGTTCTTTGCGCGCAGAGTGTTCACCGCGTGGTGGTCGACCGAATAATCGAACACGAGTTTTTCGAGATATTCCTTATCAAACCCCGCGAGCATAGCGTAAGACGCGATATCCACGCTGATATGCGTAAAGCTGCCCGAAGGCAGCCCGTTTATGACGTTATTTTCGGCGTCGAACAAAAAACGCAGTTTTTGAGGGATGGGCGCGGGGTTGCATATTACCGCGCTTTTTCCCAGAGATATGAGCGCGCGCCTCAAAGTCAGTGCGGAGCCGAGAGTATCGGCGTCCGCCTGACCGTGGGTGTAGATGAGATAATTGTCGTGCTCGAGCAAAAAGCGGGCGAAATGCCTGACCGAAGTCTTCATTGTGTCTCTCCGTTTTCTTTGAGCAGCTCGGCGATGCGCAGCGCGCGCTCGCCCGATTCGTCTTTTATGAACACGAGCCGCGGAGTGACGCGAAGATTGAGCCGCGACGCCAGCTCGGAGCGGATATATCCGCCTGCCGATCCAAGCCCTTTCGCCACGTCTTCGGCATCGCCGGTGATGACGCCGTAATAGATCCTGGCTACGGAAAGGTCCTTGGAAACGTCCGCCGCCGAAACGGTAACGAACGCGCGCGAAACGCGCGGATCCTTGACGGTACGCAGTATTTCCGTCATTACCTCGCGAACCTGTTCGTTGATCTTGTTTATCCTGTAAGAAGGCATTATCTGGGGATCTCCTCCATAACGTACGCTTCGAGTATATCGCCCTCTTTGAGGTCGTTGAAGCGTTCGAGCCCTATGCCGCATTCAAACGACTGCGCCACTTCGCGCGCGTCGTCCTTGAAGCGTTTGAGCGACGATATCTTGTCTTCGAAGATGACCACGCCGTCGCGTATGACGCGGATCGACGAAGAACGCGTGACCTTGCCGTCGGTGATATACGAACCGGCGATGGTGCCGACGTTGGGCACGCGGATGGTCTTGCGCACTTCGGCTCTGCCCAGCACGTTTTCGCGGAACTTGGGCGCGAGCATGCCTTTCATGGCGGCCTGGATCTCTTCTATACATTCGTAAATTATGCTGTAAGTCTTTATGTCGACCTTGTCGCGCGCGGCGAGGTCGAGAGCCTGCCTGTCGGGGCGCACGTTGAAGCCAACTATGAACGCGTCCGAAGCCGAAGCCAGCATGACGTCGCTTTCGGTGATGCCGCCGACGCCCGCGTGGATGACTTTGACGCTGACTTCTTCGTTATTGAGCTTTTCGAGACTCGACTTGACCGCCTCGGCGGAGCCGTGGACGTCGGCTTTGACGATGATGTTGAGCGTCTTCTGACCGTTTTCTATGCGGCCGAACAGGTCGTCGAGGCTGACTTTGGAAGCGCCGAAGGTCTTTTCTTTCGCTTCGGCCTTGCGCTGTTCGCAAAGTTCGCGTGCGAGGCGTTCGTCCGAAACGACCTGGAACAAATCGCCCGCGTCGGGGACTTCGGAAAGGCCCGTGATCTCGACCGGAGTGGAAGGTCCGGCTTCTTTTACAAGACGGCCCTTGTCGTCGTACATCTGTCTGACCTTGCCGGTGGTGGTGCCGGCTATGATTATATCGCCCACGCGCAGCGTGCCGTTCTGGACGAGCACGGTGGCGACCGCGCCGCGGCCTTTGTCGAGCCGCGCTTCGACGATGGCGCCCTTTGCCTGGCGCGCGGGATTGGCTTTGAGTTCCATCATCTCGGCCGAAAGAATGATCATTTCGAGCAGTTTGTCTATGTTCTGGTGCTTGACAGCCGATATGGGCACGCATATGGTGTCGCCGCCCCATTCTTCGGGAAGCAGGTCGTATTTGGTGAGCTCTTCCTTGACGCGTTCGGGATCGGCGCCGGGTTTGTCGATCTTGTTGATGGCGACGATGATGTTCACGCCCGCCGCTTTGGCGTGGTTGATCGCTTCGATCGTCTGCGGCATAATGCCGTCGTCTGCGGCGACCACGAGCACGGCGATATCGGTCATATTGGCGCCGCGGGCGCGCATTGCGGTGAACGCCTCGTGGCCGGGGGTATCGAGGAACGTGATGTCGCTGCCGTTGATCTGCACGCTGTAAGCGCCGATCGCCTGGGTGATGCCGCCCGCTTCGCCCTTGGTGACCTGGGTGTTGCGGATGGCGTCGAGCAGCGAGGTCTTGCCGTGGTCGACGTGGCCCATTACCACCACGACCGGAGGACGCGGCACGAGCTGTTCTTCGGAATCGGCTTTTTCTTCGCCGAACAGGCGGTCTTCGAGCGAGACTACCACTTTCTTTTCGACTTTTATATTGAATTCGTCGGCGACGAGGTAGGCGGTGTCGTAATCTATGACGTCGGAAACGCTCGCCATAACGCCCATGGTCATAAGCTTTTTGATGACTTCCGGCGCGGATATCTTCATTTCCTTGGCGAGCTCGCCCACGGAGATCTCGTCGGGAACGGCGATCTTGAGCTGAACGGGCTTGGGCTGCTGCTTGGGCTTGTTCCTGTCGCCGAAACGGCGCTTGTCGCCGCGGGACTGTTCCTGCTGGACGTCGCTGCGGTTCTTCTTCTTGATCTTGGTCTTGCCGCCGGAACGCACGTTGTCGGGCTCGGTGACGAATGAATCGAACTTTTCGTCGTATTTCGAAACGTCTATCGCCTGGGTGCCGCGGGTATCGACCACGCGAACGTCGGTCTTGGAACGCTTGGGCTGCTGCTGTTGCTTCTGCCCCTTGCCCTGCTCCGCTTTTTTGGGATTCATCGCCTCGCGTGCCTTGCGCAGTTCTTCCTTGCGCCTGGCTTCGGCTTCTTCCTCGGCCTTTTTCTTTGCGGCTTTCTTTTCGTCGTAAAGCTTGAAGAAAGCGGTGATATCGACCTGGTTGTTCTGGGTGTAGTATTCGAACACCACCGAAAGCTCATCCGGCTCGAGCGCGGTCATGGCGCTCTTGCCCGAAAAACCGTGAGCTCCCAGCAGATCGACTATATCCTTGCTCTTTACGCCAAAATCCTTGGCGAGCGAATTGATTCGTATTTTTTCTTCTGCCATTCAGTTTTCCTCCGCTTGTTTGTTTTTTGCCTGCGTGAACATTCTGACGAAATTATCGTCGGTGACCGCTGCGCAGGCGCATATGCCGCAGCCGAAAGCGGCTCCCAGCCGCGAACGGCTGTATTCCGTACAGACGGCGGGTACGTTGTGAAACGCGGTCTTATCGGTTATTTTTTTGAGTGTGGGCGCCGAAACGTCGCACGCGATTATCACGAGCTTTGCCTTGCCGTACCGCACCGATTCCATACACGGTCCGGTCCCGCATACGAGCCTGCCCGCCTTGCGCGCGAGGCACAGCGACATAAGCGCTTTGTCGTTATTCATCCTGCGCCGCCGTTCTTTCGAGCTGCGCGTAGACTTCGTCCGGGACGGCGCAGCCGAAGGCTTTGTCCAGCCGCTTTTGCTT
>JAEEGF012358608.1_pt1 | contig 21163 bp, 18 predicted proteins | sample 9134171 | NCBI WGS metagenome assembly JAEEGF01 (sample SAMN16246542, study PRJNA631951) | gut metagenome | biome: gut microbiome; feature: rumen; material: AP-attached | host: Bos | place: Iran: Karaj | collected 2018-10 | reverse complement strand
GCTTCGTTATAAAACATGATGGCTGCTCATTCCCCGAAGCTGTGAAGAAACTGGCTGAGAAATGCAACATCGATATCGAGGAGTCCGAGCCTTCTGCACAGGAGGAAATGGAAAGGAAGCAGAAGGAAGCAATGTACATAGCCAACGACATTCTGGCGAAATTCTATCATGAGCAGCTTCTTAATAATGCGGCAGCTTGCAAATATGCCTACAGACGATGGAATGAAGAATACTGCAAAAAACATTTCATCGGCTATTGTCCACCAGACGCACGCCTGATTGATAAGCTTGGCATATCTAAGGAAATCGTCGAGCAGCTGGGACTGAAGAACAAAGGTGGGTGTGACTTCTTCAATGAACGCATTGTCATTCCTATCCGCGACAGGAACCAGCATATCATTGGATTCACGGCTCGCCTTTTACCAATCCCCAGTGATAAGTATAAAGACAAGGAGAAGGAGCCTCCTAAGTATATGAACAGCAAAGACAGCATCATATATGACAAGAAAGGTTCATTCTTCGGTTCTGATACGGCATGGGGGAAAATCGCTCGAACTGGTGTCTGCTACATCGTGGAAGGTGCTTCTGACTGTATGCGTCTGCATATCATCGGCGTTCCTAATACTTTGGCTCCTTTGGGCACTGCCTGGACGAAAGAACACAGCGCTATCTTGAAGAAAAAGGCTTCACATATCTGCTTTGTGCCTGATGCTGACCCGCCAAAGCCTAACGAGAAATACGGACCTGGCATCAAGGCGGTAATGGAGTCTGGGGAAGCGGCCATGAAGTACGGCTTCACTGTATCGGTGAAGCAGATACCCATCGGAAAAAAGAAAAAGGATCCTGACTCATTTTGTAAAGACAAGACAAAGTTTGACAGTCTAAAAGAAACGGATTTCGTTCTTTGGTTGGCTGACCTCCTATTTGAAAAGGGCATGACTACTGAGCAGGAAGGAAAAGTTATAAACAGACTGGCTTCACTCATGGCTACCCTACCTGATGAAACAACGATTGACAGGTATATTTCAAAACTGACAAAATACGTGCCATCCAAGCGTGTCTGGCAGAAGTCTGTGGATAAACAGCGCAATGAACAGGCAGAAGCAGAGGCTAAAGCAAAGGCTGAAATGGACTCAGACCTCTACAAACAGTTTGGCTTCAATGTTGAGAAGGACAAATACTACTACTCTATATCTGATAAGGGCGGCATGTACGAATGGAGTAACTTCATTATGCAACCGCTTTTTCATATCAAGGATAGTGTGAATCCGAAGCGTATTTACTTGCTGAAGAATGAGCGTGGGCTTGAGGAACTGGTGGAACTGAAACAGGAGGACTTGGTTTCGCTACAGAAATTTATGGTACGCGTCGAAGGCTTGGGAAATTTCATTTGGAAAGCATCACAGCGTGAATTAAACAAGTTAAAGCAATATCTCTATGAGAAAACGGAAACTGCTGAAGAAATACGACAGCTAGGATGGCAAAGGCATGGCTTCTTTGCCTTCGGTAACGGTATCTTCTTTGAAGGGAAATTCATCAAAGTTGACAAGTATGGCATCGTAAGATTGCCACTGGGCAATTTCTACTTGCCAGCCAGCTCGGACATTTATCGTAATGACGCGAAGTTGTTCCAGTTTGAACGGCGTTTCGTTCATCAGGGATTGTCAACGATTAAGCTACGTGATTTTACAGAACAGATTTTCTTGGTTTTCGGGAATAATGGTCGTATTGGCTTTATGTTCCTACTGGCCACTTTGTTCCGAGACATCGTAACAAGGGTGACACGCTCCTTCCCTATCCTGAATCTGTTTGGACCGAAAGGTTCTGGTAAGTCGGAACTTGGACATACACTGATGTCATTCTTCATCATTGAGAATGTGCCGCCTAACATACAAAACTCTACCATTCCTGCCCTTAATGATACGGTGGCAGCTGTGGCGAATGCCTTGGTTCATATCGACGAGTTCAAGAACAATCTTGACATCAATAAGAATGAGTTCCTGAAGGGAATGTGGGATGGCACAGGACGGACGCGCATGAATATGGACTTGGACAAGAAAAAAGAGACTACTTCGGTTGATGCGGGTGTTATCCTCTCAGGACAGGAAATGCCTACTGCTGACATCGCGCTTTTTTCCCGTCTCATTTTTCTCTCTTTCTCGAAGTCTGAGTTCACTGAAGAGGAAAAAGCAAACTACCAGAAGCTGAAACAAATGAGGGTGCAGGGGATGTCTCACCTTACTCTTGAAATACTTACTCACAGAAAAAACATAGAAACTTCTTTCACTAAACTCTATCAGCTAACGCTATCGGAGGTCAACGAAAGATTGAAGGACATTGCCATTGAGGACAGAATCTTGCTGAATTGGCTATCTCCATTGACAGTATTACGATGTCTGGAGAATGTCCTTGATACATCTCTTTCATATAAAGATATGCTGAATATCTGTGTGGATGGTATACGCTTTCAAAATGCCCAGTGTAAACAGAACAATGAACTGGCGAACTTCTGGAAAGTGGTGATGTTCCTTGTCGGGGAAGGCAATCTAATTGATGGCGGGGATTATCGTGTCGAATATGTGCGCCGTCTCAAAACAGATATTGTTAATGTGGAGTGGAATGAATTAAGGCCAGTTCTCTATATTCAGAAATCTCGCTTGTTCATGCTCTACAAAAAGAACGGAAAGGCTGTGGGAGATACTGTCCTGCCCGAAGGCTCTCTGCTTTACTATCTCGAACATTCCAGGGCTTATCTTGGATTTAAGAAAGGTGTACGCTTCAAAGTGTATCATAATGGAGTTCTACAATTCAAGAACTGCAAGGATGGAAACAATCCCGAAACAAAGGTATTTCTCTCTTATTGCTTCGATTACCGTATACTAGAAGAAGACTATGGCATCAATCTGGAGATTGCTACCGAAGAGGATGGTGACACGGCACATAAAGAGGATTACGACGATGCTCATCCCAAACAACAAACATTAGACTTATAGACATTTCTTTTTTTCTTTCAGTGCAGAACCCTCTGCAAACCCCGATTATTTGCCGTGAGGCACGTGGTCGGGGTTAATTTTTAGCAGAAATTTGTATTTTTTGAAGATAATTTCTATTACAACAAATACAACACACACAACATGTTGCAATTCAATGATTTATGTTTTATATTCTTGGAAACTTCTGACAACATCTGACAACAAAACCAGTATTTCACTGATTTTGACAACAAATGGATGCTAATTTCTGCTCCCTGACAACAAGAAATCTTTTCTTATGCGTCTTATTATCAGCAAATTATCCTTTTGTTGTACCTTGTTGTAGTTGTTGTCAAGAAAAGACATATGCACGAGAGGACAATTATTAAACTGGGGGCATTTCCTTAATTTTGGGTGACAATATTTATACTTTTCTTGAAAAGGTTGTCAAACATCATACTGAAAGAGTTGACATTTTCCTGGCATCGTTGACAATTATTAAACTATTGTCTGCAAAGTGAGGGTGTCTAACGAAGAAAAAATCTATATCAATAAGGAGATTATAGTGGAATTCTACCCTACTTGAGCTATTATAACAAGTGAAGAAATTTAGATTGGGTACGAATTCTGTGGGGAATATCACAATTGAATACCATGTCCGATCTACTTTTTTGCGTATTAACGAATTTTTCGTTTATAAGTACTTATCTTTCAAATTCAGGATAATTTGGAATTATTTAAAATAAGCCGCAGCTTTCCTAGCAGGATTTTTGATAGTTTTCTGTGATGCACATACTACGCATTTACAACTCGTTGTGTGTCAATATGTTCAGATTAAAACGGCAAAAATTGATTGCGTGGATTTAATGGAGGATAAAAATGACGAAGATTTAACGTATTTAACTTTTGTAAACCACAAAAATGGAGATGGTGTGCAAATTTTGTGCAGAAGTTATTCTTGCAAGGAATAACTCTGGCTATATCCGCTCTTTTATTGACTACAAGGCACAAAAACTCTTAATAATCTCAAAAGAACACATTCATAAGTATCATTTTTGAATAAAAGTTCTTCTATTGTCGATTATTTTGTGTATCTTTGCGTTCAAATTAAAGATGTTTGCAAATGAAAGATTTAAATCGCATCAAAGTTGTACTCGTTGAAAAGAAACGAACGGCCAAGTGGCTTGCTGAGGAATTAGGCAAGAACCCTGCTACTGTGAGTAAGTGGTGTACCAACGTATCTCAGCCAGATTTGTACACATTGGACAAAATAGCAATACTGCTTGATATTGACAAGAGAGAACTCATAACAGGTAAAGATTAAAACCATGACAGATATTATACAAATTCAAGAATCAGAGTATGATGCAATTCTGCGACAGGCTGTCGCAGTTATTGACAGGACAAGAGCAATGGTGGCAACAACGGTATGTTCTGCTATTAGTACTGCTCATTGGGAAATAGGGAAATTGCTTCACAACAAGAAATTAGAAAGCAAACATGGTGGTGGTATCGTCAACCGCTTGTCCTTTGACCTGAAACAACGTTCCCTACAGATGGGTGTTTCTCAAAGAAATCTATGGGATATGAAGTTATTCTATGAACGCTTCTGTGACAGTGAGCCAAAACTGCGACAGGCTGTCGCAGTTTTACCATGGGGACATACTTTGATGAAGCAGAATGTATGGGAGCAAGTGATGAAGGTGGAATAGATTATGAGTGCGAAGAAAATAATTGGTTCCTGGGATCTGAAAAGAAAGATTGGTAGCGGAGGCAATGGTGAGGTCTGGGAATGCATAGACCAGGTTGGAAATGCATTTGCCATGAAGATCCTTACCAAGACAACAGGAGAAGCGTACCAACGATTCTTGGATGAAGTGAAAGTGATGCTTTCTCATCAGGGTACATACGGAATGTTACCGGTTGTTGATTTTAACCTACCTGAATTATATACTTCTGAACAGACAGATAAGGAACTCTATTATGTAATGCCCTTAGCAATTCCAGCAAGAGAACGTTTATTCGGATGCATATTTGAAGAAAAATTAAATGCTATCAGGGATATATTGAAGATGCTTTGTCAACTACACCATCAAGGTATAGCTCATAGAGATATTAAGATAGAGAATATATTGATGTATCAGGAGCATTATGTGTTATCTGACTTTGGGCTCGTTTTCTATCAAGACAAACCTCGTGTGACGAAAACCGATGAGCGTATGGGAGCACGGAGGACATTAGCACCAGAAATGGAACGGCCTGGCTCAAAGAACGCAGACCCCTTCAAAGCTGATGTCTATTCTATTGCGAAAACCATTTGGGTGATACTGACAGAAAATCCCGATAGTTTTGAAGGTCAATATAGTAGGAATCAAGTTACCAGACTCGAAGACAATGTAAAGTGTCCGAGAGGCACATATTTTACACCATTAGGAGAATTGTTAGCGGAATGTACAGATGTGCTGCCTGACAATAGACCTAATATTGAACAAGTTTTGGTTAGGTACGAAGAATGGGAGAAAATGCAAGATGATTTTGCAAAAAGTAATCGCAGTCAGTGGGTTGAAGTAATTAAGGCGTTATTTCCTTACTCAGTTCCGACACATGCCGAATGGACGGATATCAAAGAAATCAAGAATGTGCTGAACATGATTAGTCACTATGACAGTTTGAATCATCTGTTCTTCCCCTCTGGCGGTGGTTTAGACTTGGATGCTATATTTGATTCTTATGAGGAGCATTGTTTAGAAATGGATTTTGGTGGGTTGAGGCAGATTTTCAACCCGAAAATCCTGACCTTCGAATCGATAGGTGAAGATTTGTTGTGGAATTATTTCCGAATGGAGTGTAATCCATTGGAACCAGTACTTAAATCAACTCCCAAAGATAGTTATGATGAAGGAGTGTCAGAGATGTCACCGCTCGAGTATGAGGATTATGGCGTAATGGAAGATGGTGAGCTCGCTAAACAAAATGGATATAATGTAACGCACTATTCTCGACAAGTAACTCGCCAATTAAAGGGCAGTTATGTGATATTCAGTAAAAACTCGCTTTATAACAGGACTACGGGTACTTATGACGGCAGACATGACAAGATGAGTGCTGAAACCTTTAGAGCATATATTGAACAAGCATATAATAAATATAAGAAAGCAGAGGATAATGTCTTTCTCAATGACTTTTAAAAACTAATAAAGAATTATTTGTCTTAAACTTAGAAGGTTTATGGCAATATTTGACCACCAAATATTTAGATGAGGGAGATTAAAGAGCTATATTCCGAGGAACTTGCCTTGTTGAAGCAGATCCGAAGCTATAGGAGAGAACATTCACAAGATGAACTGGAGCGGGTTAAGAAGGTTAAGTTACTCTTGTTATTTCGTATCTACTCGAATTTGTATTCTTCTCTGCTCTTAACTGTGCAGGTCTTGAAAACTGGAAAGATTTCATTTTTTCAGTTACCGATAGGATTGTTGTTGCGTTGTTGCTTTACCGATTGTTTGTTCGCCCTATATATACAGCGTGCTGGCAAGGAACGAGCTTACGAGGAACTGGATCTGAGAACAATAGAGTATGCCAACTCTATGTTGGATCGCAAAGAGGTATACAGAGATCAGGTGAAAAGTACGGGAAAGATACTTGATGATGTCATTATAGACCATTTGTGGGAGTTGACGATGGAAGACAATTTCATGGGACTGCTGACACTTGACGACAATCTGGAAGAGTTGACAGTAATAAAGCAATCGAAGGGACAACTGAAAGGCGCAGGTTTCCCTAAACAAAATAGTATTAAGACAAAGAATATTGTTGACTTCTTGGTTGCTATACCTGAACTCGAATCAGTGGCAATGCGATTATATCACTACTTCAAATATTTCTCGCAGTATGAGCATTTCTCAGAAAATGGGCAAGGGGATGTACTTGCATCAATGGAGAAGGATGGTAATGATAACATCCATTTGCCTTCAGCCATTAGGGCATTGAGTGTTGGGATGGAAGAGGTGATGAAGAATAGATTGTCAAAGATGAATAAATAAAGAGATTAACACAAATAAGGATATGAGTACTTTCGTATTAATGGAACTCTGTAAGCAGAGTGGAGTTAAAAATGTGATATATCAACTTTTGGCTCCAAGCATAACTTTAAATCTCGATGAAGTTGAAGAAAATCGTAGCTATGCTGTGGTTATCGATCAGGGTATTCGTTATTGTTTGACAGGTAATTCTGGTATATATGATGAAGAAGCCCCCTATGTGTTGTTGACAGATAGAACTCCTACGAAGCAAAAGCTCATTGACAATGACATTAAGCAGAGAAAGTGGATAAAGCATCCTAATCAGATTGAGGCATCACCCGATGATGTAATAAATTCATGGGAAAACAGATTCCACTTCAAACTTGAGAAAAATGAGGTTCATCCTGGATTAAGAAGACCGCAATTAGGTGCTTTGCATGCTTTACTTAGTCATATGCTAGCACCTACAGAAACAGCGACAGTGGTGCTACCAACAGGAACTGGTAAGACAGAAACGATGTTGTCTGCCTTAGTAGCAGGCAGGTGTAATAGAGTACTTGTAACCGTGCCAACAAATGCTCTTCGAGGACAATTATTCAATAAGTTCAAAACTTTAGGCGTTCTTAAAAAACCAAAATTTGAAATTGTTGATAAGGAAGCATTATATCCTATAGTAGGGGTGATAACGTCTGCTTTTGAAGGGGCAGATCAACTAAAGAGCTTTATTAGACAATGCAATGTGGTGATAACAACAATGCAGATTATTGACCATGCTCCAGAAGAACAGCAAGATGTGTATGTGTCATCATTCTCAAATGTGTTCGTTGATGAGGCACACCATATTGTAGCCACATCATGGAGGAAGTTTTCTGACAAATTCCCAAGACATCAATTGGTTCAATTCACTGCTACGCCGTTCAGAAATGATGGGCAACGACTTGATGGCAAAATAATATTTAACTATCCTTTGCGCCAAGCACAAAAAGATGGATATTATCGTACTATACATTTCCTGCCAGTCAGAGAATACGGTGAAGAGGCCATTGCTGATAAAGCTATTGCTGAAAAGGCAGTTGAGAAACTGAAAGACGATCAGAAGCATTACCAGCACATAATGATGGCTCGGTGTGAAACAAAGAGTCGAGCACAAGCAGTCTACAAGATATACAAAGGGTTATGCCCAGAACTAAGAATTGTGTTATTATATTCCGGCTGCCCTGATTATATTGAGAACTATAATAAAGTTCTTAAACGAGATGTAGACATTGTGGTTTGTGTGAATATGCTTGGTGAAGGATTTGATTTGCCAGAACTTAAGATTGCCGCATTCCACGATATCAGAAAAAGCCTGCCAATAACATTGCAATTTGCTGGACGATTTACACGAACTAGCCGTGATGCTGAGTTGGGGGATGCTTCTTTTGTGGCAAATATTGCTGATCTTACAGTTAAGCAGGAACTGGATAGCCTCTATGAAGAAGATGCTGATTGGAATATTCTCTTAGCCGATGCAAATGATCATAAGGTTACAGATGAAAAAGAGTTTAAAGACTTTATTGAAGGATTTAAGTCGGGAACGAATACCCAAATCCCCGTAAGCAGTATCTACCCGAAGTTTAGTACTGTCGTATATCAGAGCTACGCAAATGGATGGCACCCTGGGGATTTTTATAAAGGTATTAGAGGCTATGATAAACTTGATTATCACTCTTATGACCTTAATGAAGATGAAAAGCTGCTTGTGGCAGTGATGGCAAAGGAAAAGAATGTTGAAGGTATAAAGGTTAAGGATGTAAGGACTATGGCTTGGAGCTATTTGGTGCTGTTTTGGGATGAAAAGAAGAATCTGTTATACATTAACAGCCTAGATAATGCCAGCCTATATCATGAAGTGGCTAAGCATGTAGTAGGGGCTTCGGGGAAAGACCCAATGTTAATAAGTGGAGTTGATGTTTTCAAGACCTTCCATAATTTAAAGAGGACAAAATTAAGGAATGTTGGACTGAAAGTCTATCTTGGGAAAGATATTCGCTTTAGAATGCATGCAGGGCGCGATGTTGAGAATGGGCTATCTCGCATTGAGAAAATGAACAGCGAGAAATCCTTTGTAGTGGGTGATGGTTTTGAGAACGGAGAGAAAATATCCATAGGAGCATCGTACAAAGGGAGAATATGGAACCTAAGTGGCAATGGAAATATTCTTGCGTTTAAGAATTGGTGTATTGAGCAGGGCGAAAAACTCACAAATACAAATATCGATGCGAATCAAATACTCAAAGAAACACTGATTCCAAAAATGATTAAAGAAATGCCAATAGATACAATTCCTTTCAGTATAGATTGGGATGATGAGATGTGGAGAGAGTTGGAAACTCGTTACAGTTTTAAACTATTAGGATCGGAATCTTATATGTACAATACAGACATTGAACTTTGTGAGAATGCGGTAGAAGGAAATAAGGTACGTTTTGCCGTATTTAATAGTGAACAGCGTGTGGAGTTTCAGCTAGAGCTGTTTGAAAATAGTGAAAATGAGGAGAATAAATATCCCGACTATAGGATTAAACAACTGACGCATGGTGAGGCTTTGATACAGTTTGGGACTAGGACGCTAAAATTGACTGATTTTTTTGAAAAAGAAGATAATGTACCGACAATCTATTTCACCGATGGGTCTAGCCTTCGTGGTAATGAGTACATTGTCTTAAGTGCTACGCCAGCACTCTATGATAAAAATAGCTTGCAAGAGTGGAACTGGGAAAACGTTAATTTGCTTAAAGAATCACAAGGAGTGCAGCCACATCTTAAGACGGATTCTATTCAATACAATGTAATACAAACGCTTGTGCGCCAAGACTATGATATTGTGTATGACGATGACAATGCCGGCGAGATAGCGGATATAATTACGCTCAAGTTGACTGAGAATGAAATTCATGTAGAGTTATATCATCTGAAGTTTGCACATGAAGGTAAGATAACCTCGCAGATTGCAAACTTTTACGAAGTATGCGGACAGGCTCAGAAATCTGCAAATTGGAAATATAAAGAGCCAGAAGAGATGCTGAATCATTTACTGCGTAGGGAGATTAAAAAGAGTAGCAATGGCGACGAATGTTCGAGAATATATAAGGGAACACATGACAAGTTGGTCGAACTAATGAAACTGACAAAGAGGAAGTTGCCTTTGAAGTATAGCGTCTATATTGTTCAGCCTGGCGTTTCAAAAGATACAGCAAGTGATGAAATACTATCGCTTTTGGGTGTAACTGAGAGTTTTCTTAAGGACCGTACAGGAATAGAACTAAAGGTTATAGTAAATAAAAAGAGATTATGATGCAAGATAAAAAGTGGAAGTTGAAATATAATGAAGTGATAGCTTTTATTTTTGTAAGAGAGGTTACCTCATAATTGAATCTTGCGACACATAGTACTCTTCGTTATTCTTGAAGTCACTTTTATTTTTATTTACAAGAGGACAGTATTTCGGTTTGAACGTTTTTTCGTAATATACCACCAATCTTTTCAAACCTATTAGTATGAGTACATACAAAATGATTGGAACCACAAGCAATATTAAATACTTGAGTATAAAACCATCAATGAATTCAGAGATTGCTTTTATAACAATACCTACTACAATGCTAGACAAGACAGGAATTGCAAAGTCATTAATAACTGCAGAGTCCCTTTCTTCCTGCATTTTTCTATATTTTGCTAACTCACGATATATATGATATCGTAAAACTGTATATTGGTTATCCATTAGTGGCATATTTTATGATTTTCAGTTAATGCGATAATTATTTGATAAGCTTTGCTTTGAGAAGACAAATTACCTACAACTCGATTAAGTTGAGTTATTAAGTCACCTATCATGTATTCATAACAGAGATAAACTTTGACTTTTCTTCTTTTCAAACAAAAATGATTCATCTCCCTGCATTTTTCATGAACAATGCTGTCATGTGGATAATCTATGTATTCTATAATCGTATGTAATATTTCAACACTCCTGTCTGGTAATTTAAGTGAATGATCTTTCTTACTATTGGGTCTGACAAGTCTTCTTAGTTCACTTTTTGATACTATTCCCCCTTTAATCTCCATATTTTTTGAGAGGAAGTCAATCCCTCGTTTATAAACGCTCTTATGACATCGGACGCCATAATATTCACCAATCTTTCCGATGGCATAGATAAGACCTTTGTTCCGACAATAGAAAAGTCGAGAATCATTTCGCCCTTTGTTTAGTTGGCATATTTTAATGGGAATTTTGTGATAAGATTAATGTTTATGAACATCTTGGACGAAAACTATGATTATTCAAAAATTTCCGCCCAAGATACAACACAATTGCCTTCGCACAGAATTATTTCTTTATTCTTCTCAATAACTATAATGCTGTTGTTTGACCGCTATTGTAGATGTCTATGATAATGCCAAATATACTTGTTATAGCATACGATAACAGAAATGATAATCCAAATAATGCACATAGATTATAACAATCAGCATGTTCGGATGTATATTCCCATTCTATACATACTGCTATCATAATTGATACAAGAACACTTACAGCTAAAAAAGTTAGACACGCAGCAAAACCTGCGTTTATTCCCATGATAAATATTCTCCCTTTTGGTGTTTCAGTTGCTTTCTTAAAAGACTCTCCGGTAAAAAATGTAAGCAATACTGTATATGCGGCAAGTACTAAACCAATCATGGCAGGGACAACCTCATTCGCAAGTTGTGTAACAGTCTTCAATACTTCTAAGGAATCCTTGTTCGAGAAATAAGTTCCAATGCAAATAGATGTAGCAATGATTATTGGTAGCCAGCTATCCTTCATTAAACCCCTAAAGCCATAGTAGCTAAAGAGACTTTTCCAACCAAATTTAGAAGCATTCTTATTCATTATTATTATGGTTTGCATAACGAGTCCGTAACTCATTATATAAGGTTGAACAAATATCGTTAATTATCTGTGGCATTTTTAGGATAAATGGGTGATCTTCTGTATCAATTACTTCCAACCCTGTATTTTCATCTCTTTGGACAACCGCTTTTACAGAACCATTACTTTCTGAAATATTAATTATCGATTGTACCAAGCCATCTTCTTCTCCACAACACAATGGATGTTCTTGAGTTCCGCTAATTTTGATATCAAGAATATCAGGGTTGGCTTCCTTTATTTTGTTTTCAAAAATTTCTTGAAATCCTTCAGAATGACCATGATTTGAAAAAGAGATATGAGCATCAATAGAAATTAACGCATGTGCACTCAAAATCTGATCTAATGTTTCTCGATCTTTAATTATATCTACGTCAAATCCTTCTGGCTCGATGACATCAAGTGCCCCTTGTAGATAAGTCAATATATAATTTATAGTTATTTCTGAACTCTTTTTGACTACTAGTGTATGGACGGATGGTACAAATATTAAAACTGATTCCTTTTTGTTTGCTGCAATATCTGTATTCCAGTCAATTGCCATATCCTCTTTAGTTCTTCTATTGTAAAATTTATCTGGATCTATCAGAGTGTAAGCAACCAACTTTATTTCTATATATTGCGGAATATTATAACTATCACGTTGCTGTGAAAAAGACATGGTCCTTATGCTGGCAAATCTGTTCGTGGTTTTGGGTAACTCTATTAAAGGATCCTGCTTATTGATAAGGTTCCAAACGTCTACGTAATGTTGTGGAGTCTGATTCCTTCTTGCTTTTATGTTGATGACATACCACGTAGTTTGCCGATTTATAACCCTTTCCATATTTTTTTTTAATTATCCATATAAATTATTTCTTTGTTTCAAGAATTATCCACACACCATCATTGTCTTTGCCTTCATGCTTCAGAACACCTTTCTTTTGTAAAGCAGAAAGGTCACGTTCGATGGTGCGCTGGCTCACCGACAAAGTCTCCGACATTTGTTTGCCGGTGATTGTCGGAGACTCTGTAATGAGATTGAGGATTATCTTCTGACGTTCAGTAGGTTTCGTCTCCGACATATCTCCGTCATGGTCTCCGACATTCGGGGTGTCGGAAGAGGCAAAGATGATGGTCTGGAATTGGGTCGGAGTAGACTTGAATACAGGTTTCAGTTCGTCCTTATAACCTTCCAAGGCTTTGGTCTCATTACAGATGCATGTGAGTCCGCTGCCACGTTTCTCCATATAATCCAATTGGGTCATTACGTTTGCAAGTATCGGATTGCGTCTTTCAGAAGAAACATCAGCGATGTTCAAATTTTGAATCAACAATCCATTATACATTCCACCCGGAGATGTTACAGTGAGACGGTCATCATAGATGTCAAGATGAACTTCACTACCCATAACAGTATAGTCACGATGAATGAAATGGTTAACCATAGCTTCCAAAACGGCACGTTCGGCATATTCGGGTTTGTTCTTTCGGCCATCAGGCAATTTCTCCCAGCCTCTCTTGGTGTTAGACTTCACAAAATTCATTGCTTCACGAAGCAACATCAGAACATTGCCCGTAAACTCTGCATCATTAATGGCATCGCCTTTTTCCTTGCCATCCCATCGTGTGCAATAAAGACGTGATTGCCACATGGGACTGTCATCCGCAAATAATGCACCCGCATTAGTGAGATTGCCGGTACTAGTGACAAGACCAAATGACAGGAGATATTTTTTGTCCCATTCCTGTTTGGTACGTTTTTTGAACGTATTGGCCAGAATGGTAAAAGAATAGTCCACTGCTTTATAGTCTGTGTGAAGGGAATCAAAAGTTTTGTTTGAGCCCTTCAACACTAAGCGAACCATTTGTTCTGCCGTTGCAGGTATGCTCTCATCACCGACACGAACAAATGCCATTCTTTGACCATCCCCTACATAATAATAGGGAGTATAATGACCAGCTTTTACCTTTAACTGCAAGATATGTAATCCGTCTATTACCTGCGGAATCATTTCAACCTCGGGAAGAGGATCCATGTAATCCCGAATCCTACTGCTGATTGTTTCGCATACATGCTGCAGGTCATCAAGTCCTTTGACAATGCCATCATTATCAATGCCGAAGAAAAGGGAACCACCCAAGCCATTGGCAAAGGCACTTACACTCTTCAACCAACTCTTAGGTTTCTTTTCTTCAAGCATCACCTTGAAGTCGTATGCTGTACACTCAGCTATCAGGCTATTCAACTCCATATCTTGAAGGTCGGATAAACAAATCAGTGTATTCCATAGAGAATCGTTCCAACATCTTGTATATTGTTGTTTTCAAGGAAGATAACATCTTCACGTGAAATAGTACATTGCAATATTTCACGAAAAGAAATATCCGTATCAGAGAATTTGCCGGCTCTCGTATCCTCAACAAATGCTACGATTTCTTCATGATTCAGAGGTTGCTTATCTTTATTTTCCATAACGGCTCAAATTATAGTTATTTTCTTTTTTAGTTGATTTTCAACCATGTTTTTAATTGGCTTTAAATTAATCGCCAATCCACACCCCGGAGTATCACAAATAAGAATCTCGTTTCCCCGAATTCGTGAGTTTATAGGAAGATTCAAATTTTTAATCTCTGTACTTGTTAGATTAACATATCCCTTAATCATATGATTTTTTTGACATTTGGGACATGGTACACCAAGTTCCACAACTTCAATGTTCTTTGCGGTTTTTGCAGGTTCTGGTTTATTAAATGGAACATTTGCTATATTTGCAGAACGTGCAAGTTCGCAATCCTCCCAGAAATATAACTTGAAATCAGTACTTGTATCAAAAATCAGTCTAATTACTGTTTTAATCCTATAAACAATATTTGCGAGTGCGGGGTCTTTGTCTATATCCTCTATCTGTAATTCCTCCTTCAGGTCTTCCATTTTTAAAGAGCGACCATGCGTGTGCCAATCCATATGGTTACATAATTTGTCGGAAATGTCTGATGCTCTCTTTTCTTTCATTTCCTGTGTAACTGGTTTATGATGGTCTTTTGTTATTGTCCAATCACGGAATTTATACTTGGGAAGCCAAGTTTTAACAAGATCTTTCGCAAATTGTAGAGAATTAAGAACACCATATATTTCTCCCGGAGAAATTTGAGAAACTAAAATAGCATCAAATGGATTAAGTTTTCCATTTGTGTTTGCTTCTTCTCTTTTATCTTCGACCCATGTTTTATAATCGTGGGCAGAAACTATGCTTCGACCAATTTTCACTTGCGCATCTATTGGTCCTAAACTTCCAGTGCTACACATGTATATATTATTAGCACACATGACTAATATTGTTCCTGCACTTTTTGCCTCTCCTGCTATCACGAAATTCACCTCTTCAAATTTTGAGTGTAAAAACCTAGCTATTTCCTCAGCCGTTTCCCCACTTCCACCAGGTGTTTCAAGATAAACATCAATTTGCTTTTGGGTTGATTCACGTAATATGTCTTGAATTGTATAAAAGTCATCTTGCATGAGGCTAACATCTATTCCTTGCCTTGCTTTGTTAAAATCGGCTGCATATATAAACAAATTGCGCCCTGTTAGCTTGTTGTACTTCGAGCGTAACACACTGAGTTCTTTCTTCAAATCCAAGATACTCATATTTCTTGATATGTAATCACTGATAATGCTAGCCATATGTATTTTAAATATTTATAATGCAAAGGTACTACTTTTTCTCGAAATGGAAACATAAAATCACTTTTTAGCGCGTAATTTAAGCAATTTTTGTCTAAAATAAGGCAGTGGTATAACAAAAAGAAATGATTTGAGATGAAAATGACTACCTTTGTACACTCTTATAATATTGAAGTCATGATTCAAACCGTTTTACCACAAGCAATATCGACATACAATTACTTTTTTTCAATCTTATTTTTAATAAAACACTTTTTCAAAAACTCTTCATAATGGGCATCATCGCCAAATACTGAATATTTTTCTTCTTTCATCTCCGTCTGGTTCACATTTGTTGTGTTCCTATATTTATTTGACCCATTTTCATACATAGTTTTGGTTTCTTTCCAATGGGTGCTTTTTTTCGGATAAGATTCAAAATACTTAATCACATCATCTATTATAAGATTTCTATGTGAACGTGAATAATCACCAAAAGTATCATGACCACTCTCAGCGACATCGTGCGCTTTAACATATGCATTTAAGTCATTTCCGTTAAGTGCAACCACATTAATTGCATCCTGATGAACATTTTTCTCCTTCATATAAAGGTTGAAATTGAGCGAGAGCATTTTTTTTATTACATTGCAACCCAACAAATAGTCACTCTCAGAATTCTCTATTAAGGAATAATATCCGCAAAGATTCCTGGCCACGTTCACACGGTTCTCTTTCTGAATGCTGACAATTCTTTCCAGTCTTTCTGCTGCAAATTACAGTGCAACTTCAAATGAATTCCTTTCATTTGAACGAACATTGTCTTTAGACAAATAAATACATTGACAATTTCATGCGGAGGAGTAAAGTAATTGATGAAATTTTTATGAGATTCAAAAATTTATTCGTACCTTTGTGCGAAATTTTAGACAATAAATGAAACAAGCAACAACCATACGAGAGCAAATAACTCTCCTAAAGTCAAGAGGAGTGAAGATTGCCAGTATTTCAAAAGCAGAAGAGCAACTTGGGGATATTGGCTACTATCGATTGGGTTTTTATCTTTTCCCTTTTGAAGAGACGTTCCCTGTATTAAAAAAGAGAACACACAAAATGATTCCTAAAACAACATTGGATGATGCTGTTGCTCTTTATTATTTTGATTATGACATTCGGCCTCTACTTATGCGTTATGCCAATCGAATTGAAATTGCTCTTCGAACTTATATGGTGCTCACACTATCTAACAAGTACAAAGCTGACCCTATCTGGTTTGTCAACAAATCTGTAGTTAGAAAGGAATTTGCTGATAGTTTCGAGGAAAAATGTTATAATGATATTAAAAAGAATCCCGTTATTTCAAGGCATCACGCCAAATACAAGACAGATATTTATGCTCCAGCCTGGAAAACCTTAGAATATATGATGTTTGGGAACATTCAAACACTATACACCAATCTTATATCTGTTGATGACAAACGCGATATTTCTATACGCTTTGGCGTGAACAAAACGACTATCTTCGAAAATTATCTCGAAATCGTCCGCTCGCTACGGAATGTTTGTGCTCATGGCGGTGTAGTGTATGATTTGAAGATGCCACGAGGCATTAAAGACGGTCCTGCCGGGAAGTTTGGTTCCAATCGTCAGAAACTCAAAGGTGCATACTTGGTTCTGAAGTACCTTCTTTCACACGTCTCAACAAATCGAGCAAAAGAATTAGATCGAGAAGTAAAACGTCTCTTAAAGGAGATATGTAGCAAAAGTGCTAACTTAAAGTCGGCAATTTTAGCAACAACAGGCTTTGAAGAAGCTGATTTTTCATGATTATTGTTTTTTTTGATATAAAAATTGTGAAATTTCTTTGTCAGTTGGAAAAAAAACATTACCTTTGCAGACGAAAAAGTGCACGTGGAAGCCCTCGTCGCTCCTCTTTGCACTCTAAAACGTACCAAGTGAGGCTCAATCCATTGTCGATTGTGCCTCCTTTTTTTTATAACAAGAATCAAATAGTGTTAGCCAGTCTTGTTATGGACATATACAAAGTCTAGCCACAGAGAGGGCGCATGAAGCTTCAACACGTTGTCCATTGATTATAACAAAATCTGGTATAAAGTTATGCTTCTGAAAAAGAGAAAGGGATAATCATTTTATTATTGTACACTTATTATTCATATATAGGAAGAAAATCATCCCATCATTAATGCTCCAAACTTGTTTCTCGCTGTTTCTGTCTCTGTTTCTTTTAGATTGTGCTGTATATAATTAGAATGCTTCTTTAAGATTCTGGAAACTAATGATATATGCTGTTTTGCGATATCATTTGTGTATTTTTCTCTGAAACAGAAACATAAAGAAACATAAAGAATTTTTCTGTTTGATGAATAAATAGTATTTTTGCGCCAGATTTCATTTTACAATGTAGGAGTAATAGAAAACATTATACTGTTATTTAAAAGTTATGCGTATCGTGCAAACCTTTTGGTCAGCAGGACGTAACCCTCTTGAGCATAGTTTCGGATGGTTAAATCCAGAGTACAATTTGATGTCATGGGCTTTGAGTTGTCTTAGCCTCCGTAAGCATTACGACGAGGTCGCACTCTATACCGACGAGCAAGGGAAGCATGTTCTTATCGACCTGCTTCACCTGCCATATAGCGAAGTCCACGTCGTCTATGACGAGCATCTCTGCCCACCGCAGCATTGGTCGTATGCCAAGATAAAGACTTACTCTCTGCAGACGAAGCCTTTCCTACACATTGACGGTGACATCTATCTGCCAAAGCCCATATCAGACGACATCATCGATGCACCGCTCATCGCCCAAAGCAAAGAGCGTGGAACAGAGTATTACAGGAAGATGATGGACAGGCTCCTCGGGGAGTCTTCCCTCCGCATGCCCAAATACATGGAGGATGCCTTGAGAGAAGAGTCCATTGCGTCTTACAACATGGGGCTGTTCGGAGGCAATGACCTCAACTTCATCCATGTGTTTTGCGAGGAAGCAATGGCACTGTGCGACGCAAACAAGGCAAAGTGTTCGGACGGCAACTTCAACCTGCTCTTCGAACAGATGCTCCTTGCCAGCTTCGCCCAGCAGAAGGACATACCTGTCAGCACCGTATGCCCTGGCATCTACGATGATAACGGATACACAGAATGGGAGTTTTGCAACTTCAGAAATTTTTGCGAGAGTAAACTCCTGCATCTCCTCGGAGGATATAAAAGAAGTAAAGGCACAATATGGTCTTTTGAAAAGTTTATGCTTAGACGATACCTGAATCAGACAAAACGCGTTCTGAGTATTGTCACCCCCAAAAACATACATAATAGCCTCTCGTGCTGCCGTATTCCAACAAACAATCTCATATACAAGATAGTTCCTGAATTCCGTGATTTTATATCACAGCGTTTTGCCAGTGGGAAGCATTGGGGAACTGATGTTCTGCTATACGAGGAAAGACAAAGAACCAAAACGCTCCCGTTCCATGATGAAGGGAAAGAGCATAAAACGATGGTAAAACTAACAACAGGATTATCTGTCTTTGAACTTCCCAAGGACATTCAGGGCTTTGACCTGGACAGAATAAGTGAGATGATGGCGTGTGAACGACACTTTCCTCTCAGCCACATTGCCGTTTATCCTTCCTTGCGGGGTGACAGACTGGAGGCCGTTCCTTTAGATGATACAGAATCCCAGATCTTGACGTTCATGGAAGGCGGCACAATGACAACAAAACGTCTTCGTGATCAAATCATAAAAGGAGTCTGCCATACTCCTGGGCGAGTGCCAGAGCCAATCATGGCGTTTTCGTGCCAGCACATTAATTACTTGATAAACACAGGCGTGTTAATTATAACAAAGTGACAAACAAGACTCATTAACTTAATTTATTACAACAATGGAAAAAGGTACATTTTCAAATCCTTACACTTATGCTGAGTTTCAACAGCTAAAGGAAGAGAACAACTGGCATGGTGGTCACGTTGTCTACGAAGAGTCATCTCTTTATTATCCGAGTGATGGCATACAAAGTCAGGAGAATTCTAACGGATGTGGTTGTGCATCAAACGGCAGTGGCAGCGGGCAAGGAAGCGGACAAGGTAGTGGAAGCGGAAGTGGTTCTGGTTCTGGTTCTGGTTTAGGTTCAGGTTCAGGTTCTGGCAAACAAACAGACGACATACTGCACTCTATAGAGGAATTCTTAGAGATGTTGAAGAACGGAACATGGAATGGTGGTTATGTCGAGGAATTAGGTTATGTCATGAAAGAACTCATAGTAGAAGCAGACATGCCAGACAATGGTGTTGGGAATAATTCCAATGGGAATACAGGCGGAGGTACATCTGGTGGTGGCGGGTATACCGGCGGAGGAAACAATGGAAACACAGACACAGGTGGAGGAGGCACAGGCGGGGGAAGTACAGGAAGCAGTACCAACAGCAGCGACTCAAGTTTTGTGGGAAGATTTATTCCTTATGAGCCGTTTTACACCACGTCTCAGTTTCAAACGATGAAAACAAATGGGACTTGGCATGGAGGAAATGTCCTCAGTTTCGGGTTTGTTGATTCCAATGGCATCATCAATCCGATTATAAACTCTCTACCAGAAGTTTCAGAAGAATGGATAAGCATTATAGGTAATGTAGCAGGCGAAGTCCTCGCGAACATCAAAAAGTGTTGCCTCGCAGTTATGACATCGCCATATGTTCAGGCCACATCCCGATACTATTCTGCGACAGGAGCCCCTCTACATCTCAACATAAACCAGTTAGGACTTGATAATATACCTGATTTCATTCTGAATCCTAATCAGAAAGACTCATTTTCTGTTAACATACTTACATCGGAATTCCTATCTTCTGTTTTGCCTGGTCGTAGTATTATAGAACAAATCCGAATCATGAGTACTGCTATTACGATTGGTGAAATTTCCTTTAAAAAAGTAGGGGAAAAGAAATACACTATTGAACATGATACTTATAACTTTGATTTACGAGGACTTAATACAAATAGAGATTGGTTGACTCTTTTTGGCCTAATAGTTAGTGAAGATATTTCCATTAGAGCAGATGCAATTCTAGGAAGTATAGGTGGAACTACATGTAGAGCTATTATGATTTCAGCAGGCTTGCTAAATCGTCATGTTTATGGAACAACAGAATTTGAAATATACTTTGACGGTACTCTGGAAACGAAGTGAAAATTATGTACAACTCATTAATCTCAAGATTTTGGCATCTTGGAGTAATCTTATCCTTGATTACTGAATGTATGTCTTGTGCTGAAAGTCCCGATGATGGCGGATTATACTATTTCGGATGGAACAGCGACCGTGGACACACGCCATTCTATATCCGTCGCCCAGACAGCTCGTATATTGATACTCTGCATATTGCAGGAACTGCTTTTTATGAGGCTGACGCGCACAATCTTTGGTGTCTTGATTCCACACAACTGAGGCTATCCAACGATGACAATCCCTATATAAGTAAAATCCTTTATCCGCTATTTATACACCGTGCTTCAAACAGGACAGATACACTTTTCCTGCCCCTCGCTATC
>JAEEGF010988545.1_pt1 | contig 21164 bp, 14 predicted proteins | sample 9134171 | NCBI WGS metagenome assembly JAEEGF01 (sample SAMN16246542, study PRJNA631951) | gut metagenome | biome: gut microbiome; feature: rumen; material: AP-attached | host: Bos | place: Iran: Karaj | collected 2018-10 | reverse complement strand
CGTGATTATTTCTTGACAAACGAAATTCTCAGTTTAGACACGGAAACCACTTCAACCTCGGCCATCGATGCAGAATTGGTGGGTTTGAGCTTCGCCGTGAAGGAATTTGAAGCATTTTACGTGCCCGTTCCTGCCGAACGTGAAGAAGCCTTAAAAATAGTCAATATTTTCAAACCACTCTATGAAGACCCCAAAATCTTGAAGGTTGGACAGAACTTAAAGTACGATTTAGAAGTTTTAAGAAATTATAACATTCAGCTCGCAGGCCCAATGTGGGACACCATGATTGCCCACTACCTCATACAACCCGAACTGCATCACAACATGGACTACATGGCCGAGGTGTACCTGAACTATCAGACCGTGCACATCGACGAGCTGATAGGTCCACGCGGCAAGGGACAGCGATCAATGCGTGACCTGAAGCCAGAAGAGGTGTACGAGTATGCCTGTGAGGATGCCGACATCACCCTTCAACTGAAAAACAAATTGGAGCCAGAACTGAAGAAATACGACTGCGAAAAACTTTTCTACGAGATAGAGATGCCACTCATGCCGGTACTGGCAGAGATGGAGATGACAGGTGTGTGCCTGGACACGCAGTCGCTCAGCCAGACATCAAAAGAACTGACCGACCGTATGAACGACATTGAAAAACGCATCTACGAACTGGCCGGACAGTCATTCAACATCGCCTCGCCCAAACAGGTAGGCGAGATACTCTTCGACAAACTAAAGATTGTAGAAAAGGCCAAGAAAACCAAGACAGGACAGTATGTGACATCGGAAGAGGTGCTCCAACAGCTGCGCAACAAGCACGAGATTGTGGCCGACATCCTGGAACACCGCGGACTGAAGAAGCTACTGGGCACCTACGTCGATGCCCTACCCTCGCTCATCAACAAGCGAACGGGTCACATACACACCTCGTTCAACCAGACCATCACCGCCACAGGCCGACTCTCAAGCAGCGATCCCAACCTGCAGAACATACCTATTCGCGGAGAGGACGGAAAAGAGATTCGAAAGGCCTTCGTGCCAGAGCCAGGATGCTTGTTCTTCTCAGCCGACTACAGCCAGATTGAGCTCCGCGTGATGGCGCATCTGTCACAAGACGAAGCCATGATACGCGTGTTCCGTGAAGGCAAAGACCTCCACGCCGCTACCGCTTCGAACATCTATAAAAAGCCTATCGAAGAAGTGAGCCGCGACGAGCGAACAAAATCGAAACGCGCCAACTTCGGCATCATCTATGGCATCACTGTATGGGGACTGGCCGAGCGACTCGACATCAGTCGCGATGAGTCGAAGATGCTCATCGATGGCTTCTTCGAGACCTTCCCACAAGTACACGACTACATGGAGAAAGCGAAGCAAACGGCTCGCGAGCAGGGCTACGTCACTACCCTCTTCGGTCGCCGTCGCTACCTGCCCGACATCAACTCGCAGAACGCCACCGTGCGCGGCTTTGCTGAGCGCAATGCCATCAACGCTCCCATTCAGGGTACAGCTGCCGACATCATCAAGGTGGCAATGATTCGCATCTTCGAACGCTTCAAAAGGGAACACATCAAGAGCAAGCTGCTCCTGCAGGTACACGACGAACTCAACTTCAGCGTCTATCCAGAAGAGAAAGAGCAAGTGCAGCGCATCGTACTGGAAGAGATGCAGGGTGCTTTCGACATGGCCGTGCCCCTCATAGCCGACAGCGGCTTCGGCAGCAACTGGCTCGAAGCCCATTAACCGTCCAGTAAACGGCGACATCGTCGCCGTCAACCCCACGAAATAGAAACCATGGACGAAAAAAAGAAAAGTCACATTGAGTGGTCGAAGAAACAAGAAAAGAAACCCTCCATGAAGCGTCGCTGCGATGAGCACGACTACACCCAGCGAGGCATCTACATGATAACAATGGCTACGGAGGGACGATTGCCCCTTTTCGGCACATTAATAGGAGACCCATTGGCCACAAATGGTGATGACAAGCCACGAACAGTCCTTACACCATTAGGAGAACAGGTAAAAGCCTGCTGGCAAGACATTCCTGCTCATTATCCTGAAGTGTCTGTCATCAAGCTTTGCATCATGCCTGACCATATCCATGGAGTACTCTTTGTCAAAGAAAGCATGCCGCACCACCTTGGCACCATCATCAATGGCTTCAAGGCAGGTACAAGGAAAGCTGCCCGCGAACTGGGAGTCATTACAGCGACGATGTCGCCATCCACCCAACGCCTCCCCACCGTCCAGTACACTGAGGCATCGCCTCAGTCGGCCCCTCCTCAGTCCGCCCCTCCTCAGTCAGCCCCTCCACAGTCGCACCACGCCACCGGAGTTCTCTGGGAACCAGGCTACAACGACCGCATCCTACTGCAAGAAGGCCAACTTCAGCGCATGTTGAGCTACCTTGACGACAACCCCAGACGGCTCTTGCTGAAACGCACTAACCCTCAATACTTCAAGCCTCAAGGCAAACAGACCATTGCAGGCATCGATATGGAAATCATGGGCAATATGTCCCTTCTCCACAACCCTGTCAAACTACAGGTGCAATGCTCGCGTCATCTCTATCCCAACGAGATAGAACAACGCAAACAGTACTTCCTGAGTGCAGCACTACAAGGTGCAGTCATCGTCTCACCTTGCATCAGCCCTGGCGAGAAACTGATTGCCACAGCTGTTTTGGAGGCGCGGCTCCCCCTCATTGTCCTGTTGTTGAAAGGCTTTCCTCCCTTCTTCAAGCCCCAACCCCACTACCTGATGGCATGCGCAGAAGGCCGCCTGCTCATGCTGAGTCCCTACCCTTGGCAGAATGAAAAGATAGAAAACATGCGCCAGCGATGCCTTCAACTCAACAACCTTGCCGCTGATATTTGTAGCCACTGAAATAAAAAAAAGAGGTTGTGATACACGATAATGTTAGAAAAAACACGTTTTTCTTTGGCTTTTCGCCTGATTAGCCTTATCTTTGCACACGTTTTCAACAAATGAGAGAAAACAAATTTATCGTTTGGTTCAAAACAACATTATTAATATTATTATCATCAAGAAAAATGAAAAAGATTCTGACCTACGTAACAGTATTTGCTGCTGTCTTAATGTGCCTCACTGCCTGTGAGAAAGAAAAGGAATTTGAACCCGCTGAAGTCGCCAATAACCTGATCGGTGACTGGCAAGGCCACATTCAAGAGTATAAGCGCATGAGCGACACTGGAACCAACTATTATCCCAACGACGACCGCAAATATGTAGTCATGCAATTCAACAAAACCACTGAAACTGAAGGTACTGGCTATCAATTGGAGTTCAAGAACGAGTCAAAATTCAAAAATGGTACCGAAAGTGACAAGAGTAAGTTCGACTGGAAAGTGCGTGAAGGTCGTATTGAGATTACCTATCATCAAGACGGTTGGAGTGAAGTTTACATGACCTACGACAAGAAAAGCCGCGACAATATCAGCGGCTCGGTGTTCAAGGGTGAATTCATAACCTACAAAGGCAATTACAAATACGTGATTGACCTCAATAAGGAATACTTCGCCGAGTGGAATAAATACTTCAATTAAAAAACAAATACATATAATAAAACAAATGAGGGCATTTCTAAATTGAAACGCCCTCATTTATTGTTGTTATAAGAAAATCATTTAGCACTCAGATAATAGAAATACTAGTTTTCCTTGCTCCGTTTTCTCTGATTTCAAACGATTTAAGCTTGTTTTTTCCTTTTATATAAAATAAAATTGCTAATTTTGCACGCAAATCTTAAACGTTTAAACTGAAAAATGGCATTGAAATGTGGTATCGTGGGCTTGCCTAATGTGGGCAAGAGCACGCTCTTTAACTGTCTGTCGAGCGCAAAGGCGCAGGCAGCCAACTTCCCCTTCTGTACAATAGAACCTAACGTAGGTGTGATCACCGTACCCGATGAGCGACTGACGAAACTGGCCGAGCTCGTTCATCCCGGTCGCATCGTGCCGGCCACGTGCGAGATTGTCGATATAGCCGGACTGGTGAAAGGTGCCTCAAAGGGTGAAGGCCTGGGCAACAAGTTCCTGGGCAACATTCGTGAGACGGATGCCATCATACACGTGCTGCGCTGCTTCGAGGACGATAACATCACTCACGTTGACGGCACCATCGACCCCATCCGCGACAAGGAAATCATCGATACTGAGCTACAGTTGAAGGACCTGGAGACCATTGAGGGCCGTCTGGCCAAGACCGAGAAGGCAGCTGCCGCAGGCAACAAAGAAGCCAAGATAGAGGTGACGGTGCTGAAGGCTTATAAAGAGGTACTGGACCAGGGCAAGAACGCACGCGTGGTGGAGTTTGAGAGCAAGGAAGAACAGGACTGCGCCCGCAACCTGTTCCTGCTCACCGCCAAGCCCGTGCTCTACGTGTGCAATGTGGGCGAGGCAGAGGCCAAGAACGGTAACGCCATGACGAAGAAGGTGGAGGAGATTGCCCGAGAAGAGGGTGCCGAGACCATGATCATCGCTGCCAAGACCGAGGAGGACATTGCCGAGCTGGAATCGTACGAGGACAAGCAGATGTTCTTAGAGGAACTGGGACTGGAGGAGAGCGGTGTGAACCGTCTTATAAAAAAGGCCTACTCGCTGCTGAACCTCGAGACCTTCATCACCGCTGGTGAGATGGAAGTGAAGGCATGGACCTATAAGAAGGGCTGGAAGGCTCCGCAGTGCGCCGGTGTCATCCACACCGACTTCGAGAAAGGCTTCATCCGCGCCGAGGTCATCAAGTACGACGACTACATCCACTACGGCTCTGAAGCCGCCGTGAAGGAAGCCGGAAAGATGGGCATTGAAGGTAAGGACTATGTGGTACAGGACGGTGATATCATGCATTTCAGATTCAATGTTTAAACCCACCCCCTACCCCTCCCCGGGGGAGGGGAGTTTGAATAGATTTTGAAATATAAAAAATAGAGAATCTATCAATCATGCTAAATACTTTGTTATCAGTAATCAGTATGTCAGTACTCACAACAGTATCTTCGATACTCAATACATCCCTTACTACCCTCCCCTCGGGAGGGGTTGGGGGTGGGTTCCTCTTCATCCTCTGGAACCCCGATCTTGAGGCCTTCCACATTGGTGGACTTGGCTTCCGCTGGTACTCGCTGTGCTGGCTGGTGGGCCTTCTGCTGGCCTATCTGGTGGTAAAGCAGCTATATAAGGAGCAGAAAATCAAGGACGAACTGTTCGAACCGCTGTTCATGTACTGCTTCCTGGGCATCCTCATCGGTGCCCGTCTTGGCCATTGCATCTTCTATCAGCCCGACTACTTCCTTACATCGTGGAACGGGTTCCTGGAGATGCTGCTGCCCATACACATCGACCCACAAGGCGGGTGGCACATGACCGGCTATCAAGGACTGGCCTCACACGGCGGCACGGCTGGTATCATCCTGGCGCTGATTCTTTACGTGAGAAAGACCGGTCTTGGACTGTGGCGCGTGGTTGACAACATAGGCATTGCAACGGGCATCACCGCCTGTTTCATCCGCCTGGGCAACCTGATGAACTCTGAGATCATAGGCCGCGTGACCGACGTTCCCTGGGCGTTCATCTTCGAGCGTGTGGATATGCAGCCACGCCATCCCGGACAGCTCTACGAGGCCATTGCCTACGCCCTGCTGTTCGTCATCATGTGGATCATCTACCGTCGTCGTCCGCAGATGGTAGGCACGGGCTTTTTCTTCGGCCTCTGCCTGTTCTACATCTTCACCTTCCGCTTCTTCATTGAATACACCAAGGAGGTGCAGGAAGCCTTCGAGGAAGGGCTGCTTTTCGACATGGGACAGCTGCTCAGCGTGCCGTTTGTGCTCGTAGGCGGCTGGTATATGGTGAAGGGCTGGAAAAAGGCTCAAAAGCTATAGCCAGACATGCAAGCCTGAAGAATAGGCACTTTAATGATAAAAAAACAAAAAAACGTCTGAAAATAAAAATAATTCAGACGTTTTTTGTTATCTTTGCCACCACTAAAGTTAATTCAATCTACCATACGGCAGGAACACCTGCACTAGACATTTCTAACCAACATACACAAGATGCAAACCATTAAGACCATTTTTCTCAGTATTATCCTTGTTGGCTTGCTGCCTCCAAACTTGTGGGCTGCCGAATTCGACTTTAGGAATGACAGCTTGCACAAGCGACTCTATAACCAGTTTGTAGAATACTATAACCGTGGAGACAAACCGAATGAATTCTACAAGAACATTGAGGAACTTTCGCAGTACTATCGCCGCCACGGGCTCATCCTGCAATACTACAAGATGCAGCTGAACAACTGCCTCTACGACACAGAGCACAACCGGCCAATGGAAGCCCTAAAGCGTGCCAACAACATGCTGACCGATATGAAGGCCGAAGACTTCGATGCCTACAGTCTGGTGTATATGGCTTTGGGCACCATCTTCGAGAGCCGTGGCAACTTCCGCATGGCGAGCTACTATTTTGAGCAAGGTGTCAGTAACCTTGGCAACGACAATGGATTGAAGATGGGCATATACTCACGCCTGGCCTATCTGCACCTATTCCGTAATCCCACAGAAGCCAAGTACTGGAACGAAAAGTACTTTCAGGAGGCTACCACTTTCCCACCCTACATGCAGGTCTATCTCTACATCGATGCGATGATCAATTTCGTCGTGGGCAACAAGCACGACTTCATGAAAGCCTACAAAGTTTATCACGACTACCACAACAGTCAGGAAGGGCTGGACAACTACGGCATGGAGGTGCTGGAGATAGCTCATAAGGCTTTTGAAGAATCTTACGACGAGGCGCTGAACATGCTCTTAACCCATGACACGGGCGATCTGAACACCGTGGGCTGCTACGACATGCGCATCATCATCTACCGCATGATGGGCAAGCTGGACAAAGGCCTCGACGAGAGCATACAACGGGCTGATTGTATTGACTCGCTCAACTCCGACATGCTCTTCACCAACCTCAACGAGCTGAACGCGCAAGCCGGTGTAGCCCGCGCCAAGACCAAAGCCGCCAAAGACCATGAGACGATGCTGATTGTAGTGTTGTCGCTCTCGCTGGTCATCATCATCCTGCTCGCTCTCGGTATTCTCCACACCCGCAAGAACCGTCAGTCGCTCAAGAAGAAGAACGAACAGCTGCGCGCCGCACTGGCTATGGCCGAGGAGGGCGAGAAGATGAAGTCAGAGTTTGTGCGCTCAGTAAGCCACGAAATACGTACACCGCTGAACGCCATCACAGGCTTCAACGACATTCTGAACAACACCCAGATAGAACTGACAGCTGAGGAGCGTTCCGACCTCTTGCATCGCATCAATACCAACGTGCAGGCCATCACCACCATCGTAGATGAGATGCTGCACGTAGCCGATAAAGAGTCGAATGAGTTCTATCCCAAATCGAAGAAGATATTTTGCAACCAGTTCCTTCCTTCGGTGCTCTATGCTTACCGCGATAAGGTGAGTTCGAACATAGAGCTGAAGTACACCACGAAGGTTCTGAACCGATTCCAGATAGAGACCAATGAGGAGGGTCTGCGCAAGGTACTCGAACAGCTCATACAGAACGCCATCAAGTTTACAAAAGAAGGCTCCATCGAGCTGCATTGCGAGCAGTCGCCCGACAACCAGCGCGTGCTCATCAGCGTGACCGATACCGGTAAGGGCATCTCAAAAGAAGAACAGGAAAAGATTTTTGAGAGTTTCTATAAGTCAGACACCTTCGAACAGGGCATCGGACTGGGCCTGACCATTAGCCAGAAGATAGCCCGCAAGCTAGGGGGCAATCTGTTGCTCGACAATACCTATGAGGGCGGTGCACGATTTGTGCTGGCACTACCGATATAATAAGAAAAGAAAGAACCCTCCCTTCGCCTCGTTCAGAGGTTGGGGGAGGGTTCTTTCTTTTTCTATTTTTTTACCCTAATATCTTTTTTATATCATTGAGCTTATTGAGTGCTTCCATTGGCGTGAGATTATTGATGTCGAGCGTGAGAATCTGGTCACGAATCTGAATGAGCACGGGGTCGTCCAACTGGAAGAATGAGAGCTGCATGCCCTCACGGCTCTGTGCTATCTCAGCCGTAGGCTTGGCCGCATTTCCCACCTGCGCATTCTCCGACTCCAGCTGCTTCAGAATGACATTGGCCCGCTTCACGATAGAGCGCGGCATGCCCGCTATCTCGGCCACATGGATACCAAATGAGTGCTCACTCCCACCCCGCTCCAACTTGCGTAGGAAAATCACCTTGCCATCTACCTCACGCACCGACACATTATAGTTCTTGATGCGCGGGAAGTTCTTCTCCATCTCGTTCAGTTCATGATAGTGAGTGGCGAAAAGCGTACGGGCGTGAGCCTTGGGTTGTTCGTGCAGATATTCCACGATGGCCCAAGCAATAGAGATACCATCATAGGTAGAGGTGCCACGCCCCAGCTCATCGAAGAGCACCAAGCTCTTAGGCGACACGTTGTTCAGTATGTTCGAAGCCTCAGTCATCTCCACCATAAAGGTCGATTCTCCAAGAGAGATATTGTCGGAAGCTCCCACGCGAGTGAAAATTTTGTCCACCAGACCGATTTTCGCGGCCTCTGCTGGCACAAAGCATCCCACTTGGGAAAGTAGTACGATGAGTGCCGTTTGACGCAGCAGTGCCGATTTACCGGCCATATTCGGTCCGGTGATAATCATGATTTGCTGTCGTTCGTTGTCTAAGAGTATGTCGTTGGGCACATATTGCTCACCCAACGGCAGTTCAGTCTCAATCACTGGATGACGGCCCTGCTTGATGTCGATGACCTCGGTATCATCAATGACGGGGCGTACGTAACGGTGCTCTTCGGCAGTCTTGGCAAAGCCCAACAGCACATCGAGCCTGGCCAGCAGCGTAGCGTTGACTTGTATCTGTGTGATGAACTGCTGAATGGCAGTCACCAGCTCAGCAAAGAGCTGTGCCTCAAGCGACAAGATACGGTCTTCAGCACCAAGTATTTTCTCCTCGTATTCCTTCAGTTCCTGGGTAATGTAGCGTTCGGCCTGAGCCAGCGTCTGCTTGCGCACCCATTCTGGCGGCACACGGTCTTTATAGGTGTTGCGCACCTCCAAATAGTAACCGAACACGTTGTTATAGCCAATCTTGAGCGACTGAATGCCCGTCTGTCGAGCCTCGCGCTCCTGTATCTGCAACAGATAGTCCTTGCCGGAATAGGCGATGTGGCGCAACTCGTCGAGCTCAGGGCTCACACCGTCGGCCATCACCCCACCCTTCTGCACCAACTGTGGCGGATCGGGCTTCAGCTCACGTGCAATGCGGTCGCGAATGTCTTCGCAGAGTGAAAGTCGTCGGCCTATCTCCAGAATGGCCTTGGTTCTATGTGACTCGTGAGCTTCATCAGCACCCTCCAGGCAGGCCTCCTTGATAACAGCCACAGCCTGCAGCGCCACCCTCAACTGCACCACCTCACGGGGTGATACGCGCCCTACTGCCACCCTTGATATGATGCGCTCCAAATCGCCTACGCGATGCAGCTGCTCATCGATGGTCTGGCGGAAGTCGGGATCGCGGAAGAAGCAGTCCACCACATCGAGCCGTTCCTCAATGGACTGACAGTCCTTCAGAGGAAACACCAGCCAACGGCGCAACAGGCGCGAGCCCATTGGCGACACGGTGCGGTCAACCACATCAAGCAGCGACCGTCCGTCGTCCTGCATGGGCTGTATGAGCTCCAGCGAACGAATGGTGAACTTATCGAGCCGCACGTACTTCTCTTCTTCAATGCGCTGTAAACTGGTGATATGACTGATCTGCGTGTGCTGAGTGAGTTCCAGATATTGCAGGATAGCACCTGCAGCGGTGATGCCGCTGTGCAGATGGGCTACGCCGAAGCCCTTCAGGTTCTTCACACCGAAGTGGCGCAACAGCCGTTGCTGGGCGGTCTCTTCGTTAAAGGCCCACTCATCGAGCTCGAAGGTGACATAGCGTGAGCCGAAATAGTGCTCAAAGTCCTGCTTGCGACTGCGCTCAAAGAGCACCTCCTTGGGCTGCATGTTGCCCAACAGTTTCTCCACATAGTCGGGGGTGCCTTCGCCTACCAGGAACTCGCCCGTTGAGATATCAAGAAAACTCACACCGTAAGCGGCACGACCAAAGTGTACCGAAGCCAAGAAGTTGTTTTCCTTATAGCTGAGCACATTGTCGCTCAGGGCCACACCGGGTGTTACGAGTTCAGTGATGCCTCGTTTCACCAGTTTCTTCGTAAGCTTAGGATCCTCCAGCTGATCGCAGATGGCCACTCTCTTGCCTGCCCGTATCAGTTTAGGCAGGTAGGTGTCAAGCGCATGATGCGGAAAACCAGCCATCTCGTCGCCCTTGTTATAGCCGTTATTACGCTTAGTGAGGGTGATGCCAAGGATGCGCGAGGCAATCACCGCATCCTCACAGTAAGTCTCGTAAAAGTCGCCACAACGAAACAGAAGCACCGCATCGGGGTGCTTCTTCTTCAAGTCGAAGAACTGTTGCATCATGGGTGTGAGCTGACCGTCTTTCTTTGCCATAAAAAGAATTTTGTTTGCAAAGATACACATTTTTTCTTAAAATTAATATTGAATTGTTGCAGATTTCGAAAAGAATGTGTAGTTTTGCAACACACTTATTCGTGGCAAACATTATACACCAGATATGACTTTTACAGAACAAGCCAATCGCATCTTCTGCCAGGTGATTGAAGATTATCACTTGACCGACAATGTGGATACATCTATTCATAATCCTTACTCGCGTGACAGCATTGAGCACAGCCTTTACCTGAAGTGCTGGATCGACACCGTGCAGTGGCATTATGAAGACCTGATTCGTGACCCACACATAGATCCCACTGAAGCGCTGGCCCTGAAACGCCGCATAGACCACTCCAACCAGGACCGCACCGACCTTGTAGAGGAGATTGATACCTACTTCCGCAAGCTCTACAGCGATGTGACTCCCCTACCCGATGCCCGTCTGAACACAGAGAGTCCGGCATGGGCTGTCGATCGCCTGAGCATTCTTGCTTTGAAGATTTATCACATGCAGGAACAGGTTGACCGCGACGATGCTTCAGAAGACCATCGCCAACGCTGCCAGCTGAAGCTGAGCGTGCTGCTCGAACAGCAGAAGGACCTCTCACTGGCCATCGACCAGTTGCTGGACGACTATGCTGCTGGCCGCAAGGTGATGAAGGTCTATCGACAAATGAAAATGTATAATGACCCCAGCACCAATCCTGTGCTGTACAAAAAATAAGGCTCATTATCCCCATTAGTCATGCAACATCAGCACCTTCTTGTCATTCGATTCTCGGCTCTCGGCGATGTGGCTATGACCGTGCCTGTGATATGGGCGCTGTCACGCCAGTATCCTGAGCTGCGCATCACCATGCTCAGCCGACCCAGTTCACGGCCCTTCTTCGAAAATCTGTCACCCAACGTGAACTTCATGGGAGCCGACATCAAACACGAATATCACGGCATGAAAGGTCTGAACGCCCTCTACCGCCGACTGACGGCCAAGCAGTTCACCGCTGTTGCCGATTTGCACAGCGTGCTTCGCAGCAACTACCTGCGCATAAGGTTCCGCATGGGCCACTACCCCACTGCTCATCTCGACAAGCATCGCAACCAGCGCCGTCAGCTCACTGCAGCGCAGCCTCACAAGGTACTCCAGCCCATACCCACCTCGTTCCAGAACTACATAGATGTGTTTGCCCAACTGGGCTATCCCATCGCCCCTGAGAACCTGTGTTTCCGCACTGTTTTTGAGAATCCAGAACAATCCAAACAATCAGCTCATACACCCATCCCCACTGGCAACCTGAGCCTCCTACCCGATATTTTCGGTATGAAACAGCCTGGTGAACAGTGGATAGGCATCGCTCCGTTTGCCACCTATGAGGGTAAGATTTATCCGCAGAGCCTCATGGAGCAAGTCATCAGCCTGCTCGTATCGCGCTATCCCAAAGCCCGGCTGTTCTTCTTCGGACGCGGTGAGAAGGAAGAAGCCGTGTTCAAGAGCTGGACTGAACGATGGAAGCAGAGCCTCTACGTAGGTGATCACGCCAACGGACTGGCACAAGAGCTCATCCTCATAAGCCACCTGAACGTGATGATCTCGATGGACTCGGCCAACATGCACTTGGCTTCGCTCACAGCCACACCCGTGGTGTCTATCTGGGGTGCCACACATCCATACGCAGGCTTCATGGGGTGGGGGCAAAGCGAGGACAACGCGCTGCAAGTGAGCGACTTAGACTGTAGGCCATGCAGCATCTACGGCAAGAATCCCTGCGCTCGCGGCGACTATGCTTGCATGAACTCTATCAAGCCCGAAAGCATTGTGCAAAAGGTGGGTGAAATAGTGGAGAAGGGAATGAGAGAAAAGGAGAGAGAATAGTTCTTAATATTAACCCCTAAAACAATTACTGAATGATGAAAAAGTATGTTTGCGACGTATGCGGATACGTTTACGATCCCGAAGTAGGTGATCCCGATAGTGGCATTGCTCCCGGCACTGCCTTCGAAGACATTCCCGAAGACTGGGTATGCCCCATCTGTGGAGTAGGGAAGAGCGACTTCAGCGAAGAGTAATACTGCTTACTTTAAAGTTCTAAAAGTCAGGAGTTTCAGAAGTTCTCTGCAACTCCTGACTTTTTTGTTTTTCAAAGAAAATGAACGAAGATGATACTTTTTTATATAAAATAAGTTAAATAACTAAAATATTCTTATTATAAATAAGATGAGAAATGCAAAAGACGTAATTTTGTTCACTCAAACGGATTACCGTTTCATCAAGGATGATTGTAAGAAAGATTCAAAAACCATAAAACAAAAATGAAAATGATGAGAAAAGCCATTTTATCATTGTCAGTAGGTCTTTTGCTCCTCTCCAGCTGTTCAAAGGAGAAAGACCTCTATCAACAACCCCAAAATCAAGAAGAAAACACTGCTGATCAGATTCAGCAGAACGTACTGAACCGTTTCGGAGTGAGCTTCTCGTCCGAACAAGACTGGTCAACCACCGTGAAGAGTTCTATCACCGTCACAGCCAATGCCGAACTGAACGACATAGTCAAGGTGCAGATTCTCACACAGTCGCCTTACGGCAATACCGATGCCAAAGTGCTCAACGAAGTGGAAGCAACCAACGGTCAGACTGTTGAGATATTCTTTGATGCGCCCAGCACGCTTACCAGACTTTACGCAGCCTGCGTGTCGAAGACCAATCAGTACTACGTCAAGGGATTCAATGTGGGAACCAAGAGCCTCTCATTCACCAGCACGCCCTCAGCCAGAAGGAAGACGGTGGCACAGTCCATCCTAGATCAGATCAACGCATTGCCAGAACCCGTCATCGACTCCATTGAAACGTCTTATGCCAAGGAGCGTGGCTACGAAGGGTTTGACAACTGCCTGCTCTATCTGATGGGCAACAGAGAGACCTATCAGAACCAGATTATCACCATGACCGACTACGACGAGGAAGGCAAGGAAGATATGAAGGACATCATCCTGACCTACCTGCCCAACAAGGTGTCGAACATTGAGAAAATACGTGGCTCTGCCTACTACAATGAAAGCAGCTATCCCGTCACCACAGGTGGCGAGGATCCCATCGTGCTCTCACCCATCTACAAGGACGACGGAGGATACCATGAAGTGGAAAACTGCGACCTCTACTACTACTATTTCAAGGACGAAGAGATTGCCATCATGTCAGAAGAAGAGCGCGTGCAGTTCTTCAAGGATCTGCCCAAATACAAGGCCATCGACCTCATGAACTCAGTTGCCGTAGGCGGCAAGAGCACTGGCATGAAAGACAAGGAGCTGAAGAAGCACACCGCCTACACCCTCATTTTCTGGGGAGAGAAGAATAATCCCCAAATAGGTACCAAAGGCTCATTCATATTCCCAGAAGGCTATCGCATCGGCTTCATGCTGCGCAACAATGGTCCTAAGTTTGAAGGCGGCAAATACGTTCACCGTGGAGAGCTGTACTGCGACGGACGACTGAACAAGGAAGTCAACAAGTGGGGACATCTGGCCAGTGCCCAACTGGGCGACACCGATGCTCGCATAGCGTGGCTGTCGGCTAACAACAAGATGTTCCTCTGCTGCGAGTCGGGCACTGACCGCGACTTCAACGACGTGGTGTTCGAGATTGAGGGTGGTATCGATCCCTTCGCTCCCATGCCCATCAATGTCGAAGCCAACAGCTATGCTTACTGCTTTGAGGACACCCAGCTGGGCGACTACGACCTGAACGACATTGTCATCAAGGCAAAGCGCATCAACTCAACCACCGTAGAATATGCTATCGTGGCTTGTGGTGCTTACGACGAGCTCTATGTACGCAACATCAACCAGGGAGCCATCACCGACGGTGCCGAGGTTCACGCACTCTTCAACGTGGGTCAGCAAACGTTCATCAACACCCAGCATGGACAGGCATACACACCCATCACCGTGCGCAAGACAGTGGCCAAGACCTTCAGCTTTACCGACCCCGTGACACAGCCTTACATCTACAACAAGAGCAAGGACCTGGAGGTAAAGATTGCAAAGGCAGGCGAGGATCCTCACGGCATCATGGTTCCCAACGACTTCCGCTATCCGTTAGAGCGTGTCTGCATCAAGGATGCCTATAGCAACTTCAACAACTGGGGACAGAACCCCATCAACTCTACTGACTGGTACAACACTCCCACTGAAGGAAACGTGTACTAAGCTGAAGGGTTGAAAAGTTCAAGAGTTTAAGAAGTAGTTCAAGACACTTTTTGAACTGACCAACAATAAAAAAAGCGGGAATAGCTCGAATACCGAGTTGTTCCCGCTTTTTTTTCGCTAAATGCATTTAACAAGCCGTCCGATGCGTTTAACAAGCTGTCCGATGCGTTTAACAAGCTGTCCGATGCATTTAACATAAACACTCGATGCGATTAATATAGACGCTCGGAGTGTTTGACGTTTTCACTCTTTCTTACAGCATCAACGTTTTGGCAAACTCGTAGATGATGATACCCGCTGTGACGCTCACGTTCATGGAGTGCTTCGTGCCCAACTGCGGTATCTCCAGACAGCCGTCGCTGGCATCGACCACCTCCTGGTGCACACCTTTCACCTCATTGCCCAGCACCACGGCGTATTTTCCGCCACGCTCAGCAGCGAAAGAGGGTAGGAGGGTGCTGCCTATCGCCTGCTCTACTGAAAAGACCGTGTAGCCCTGTTTCTGCAATTCTTCAACGGCAGATAATGCCGTTGCACAGTATTCCCAGCTCACGCTGTCCTCTGCGCCCAGTGCCGTCTTGTGAATCTCGGGGTGGGGCGGGGTAGAGGTAATACCGCAAAGACATATTTTTTCTACTCTGAACGCATCGCACGTGCGGAACACTGAACCCACGTTGTACATCGACCGCACATCGTCGAGTACCACGACGAGCGGCATTTTTTCGGATTCACGAAACTCCTCTACTGAGAGGCGCTGCATTTCTATCGTTCTTAACTTTCTCATGATTCAAAGATTGATATTTTTGGTCAAGAATTAGAGAATTGGAGAATTTCTTTTTCTTGGTAAAAGGAATGGGCAGCTAAGCTGCCTTGAATTGGAGAATTCTTTCATTAGGGAAAAACTGATGAGAATTGGAGAATAGATTAATGTTATTTCTTGTAATCGGGACGGTTGGGAATGAACTTATACTGTAAACTGGTAGTTCCAAAATTAAGGAGCAATCCCAGATAATGGTGTCCCACATGCAGGTAGTTGATGAGTTGGGACTCATGTTCACCTGTTAGTTCAGCGGTTGCCTTCAGTTCTATCCCTATCACCCCGTAGCAAAGAAAATCATAGAAGAAATCATGTTGCAGTACCACACCATGATAAACTAATGAAAGATGTTTTTCTCTCTCAAAAGGTATATCATTTTCGCGCAGCAGCACTTCGAATGCATCTTGATAGACCTTCTCCTTGAATCCACACCCCAACTCCCGATGCAGTTGCATTGCCAGGCCAAGTAGCCGCTTAGATTCTTCAGCATATAAAAGATCCGCCATATTCTAATAAAATAATTTAAACTCAATAATTCTCTAATTCTCAGCATCAGACCTCCCATTCTCTTCTACCAAGAAAAAGAAATTCTCAAATTCTCAGCATCAGACCTCCCATTCTCTTCTACCAAGAAAGAAATTCTCAAATTCTCAGCTTCAGACCTCCCATTCTCTTCTACCAAGAAAGAAATTCTCAAATTCTTAGCAGCTGAGCAGCCATTCTCTTCTACCAAGAAAAAGAAATTCTCAAATTCTCTAATTCTTGACAAAAAAGTCTCCTCACTGATTGACCTTTACGAAGTGACTTGACGTGGGTTCCAGGTTATTCTCCTTGAACACGTCGAGGATATTCTTGTGCAGTTCTGAATAGACCTCGAACAGTCGCTGCGACTCCGTGGTGTAGGCATTGATCTGATACCGCGTGTAGAAGTCCTCCAGCTGCGTGACCAGCACGAAGGGTGGGGGAGTCTTCAGCAGTAGCTCACAGCGCCCTGCGGCCTCCAGCAGCAGGGGTTCTATCTGTTCTCGATACACCTTATAGGTGAACGTGAAGTCGGAGTGTACGATGGTGCCGCCAGCACGTCGCACGGCAGCGGTATAGTTCACCGTGGTCTGTGAGAGGATAGAGTTATTAGGCACGGTGATGATGTTCTCCTTAATGTCGCGCAGTCGGGTGGTGAACGAGTTCTTCTCGATCACCGTGCCTTCATGCTCGCCTATCTGTACGTAGTCGCCCACCATGAACGGGCGCATGTAAGTGATGATGATGCCCGACACGAGGTTGCCTATTGAGACCGACGAACCCAGTGAGAACAGGGCTGCCACGAAGATGCTCACACCCTGGAATATGCCCGAGTCGCTCCCTGGCAGCAGCGGCCATACGATGATGAGTGTGAAGGCGATGATGAAGATGCGTATGATGTGATAGGTGGGTTGTGCCCAGTCCTGATAGAAGCTGTCCAGCTTCAGCCGTCCCGCCTCTATCTCGCTGCTCAGGTGACGGATGCCCCTGAGCAGCCATCTCACCACATAGATGATGACCGCAATCTTCACCAGATTGGGGAAGTAGCGGACGGTGCTCACTACGATGTCGCGCAGCGGTTCCCACGCATAGTAGATGATTTTCCACGTGATCTTCTCAGTCTCTGGGAAGATGATGAACAGTGTGGGCAGCGAGATGAACAGCTGTAGCACCACGAGCACGGCCTGCAGCATTCGTGCAAGGATGAAGAGGATGCGCTTCACCTGCTCCAGGTTCAGCAGCTCATAGCCCTTGATGACGAGTGAGCGCAGTCGCCCACGCAGTCCACCGGCTATCTCGCGGCGCAGCCAGTTAATGAAGCGTGAGGTGAGTATGAAGAACAGTATCTGCAGCACGATGAGCACCAAGGCCCAGCACAGTCCGTAGAGCTTGGCTTTCAGTCCGTACTCCTCTTGCAGGCTGTCAATGGTGGCACTGATGGTCACCATGCGTTCGCGTGCCAGTTCCTGTCGGCTCTTGCCGTCCCAGAGGCCGTCGAGCTCGCTCACTCTCATCACCACCACCTCACCGCACATGATGTCGCTGGTCAGTTCCGAGTCGAACACATAGACCGAGTCAGTCTTGGTGCGCAGGCTCTTGCCTATCTGTTTCACCTTGTAGGCTATGTTCTCAGCACGGTAGAGTGGTCCCTCGCCGCCCAGTGAGGCATAGATGTTGAAGAGGGTATCGCCCTCTACCACGACAGGCACGCCAGGTGTAATCTGCCTGAGCGAATCAATCTGTTGCTGTCTCCTCACCTGTTGCAACGAGTCTTCACGTGCCGTGCGCCCGGTGGAGTCGAGCACGTGCTGCATCATCATCTCCTTGATTTTCAGTTCCTGCACCTCTCGCCTGAGCGAGTCCATCACCATTTGCACTGAGTCCTGCTCAGAGGGTTCGGTCTGTGCCGTACTCTTGAGTGGTATGATCAGTAGTAGTAATAAAAGAAGTTTCAGCCTTTTTCTCATAACTGGTTGCAAATATAAAAAAAACACCGCAACAGATGCGTTCTGCTACGGTGCTTTTTGTTTTTTTTAATGCTTTTACTTCATGAACACCTTCTTGCCGTTCACGATGTAGAGGCCCTTGCCAGCCACCTTCACACGCTGTCCCTTCAGGTTGTAGATGGTGCCCTGCAGACGACTGTCAGCCTTCACTGCGTTCACAGCTGTCTGTAAACCAATCTTCAGGAAGTGAGCCTTTACAAACTCAATGGTCGAAACTTCGTTCTTCACATAGTTCTGAATCTTGCCCTGCAGCGAAACTTCTGTACCCACAGCGAGGCTCTCGTCGATTGTGGGGAAGTAGGTATTTTCCAGGTTATAAGGATTATATACGAGCAGGGCATTCTCAACAACGCCCATTGTATCGTTCATCCGTAACTGCACGTTATAATTCTTAATCTCACCAGTAGTCTTGTCTTTATAAGGAGACCATACGGGATCCTCTACTACAATGCCATTCACGATGTACTCAACATCAGTGGTCTTGCCTCCTGCGAGAGCAGTACCAATTTCCATTGCCTTAGCTACGGTGATGGTGTCAATGGTGGGAGTGGGAGTAGGATCATCACCACTGGCTGCCTTTACAGTAAGCTTATAAGAAACCGTCTGAGCCTCATACTCGTCATTACCAGCAAAAGAAGCTGAAATATTGGTACTTCCAGCTGCAACAAGAGTGATGACACCATTTTGGTCAATCGTAGCAACGTTGGTACTATCACTTGCAAAAACTACAGGCAGGTTTTGCTCGTTTGTTAATGTTGGGAACAAATTCTCGTCAGATCCAATAGTCACTGTACGAGAAGCTGTACCCCAAGAGAGGCCTGCAGGCTTCTTAGCTGTACCCTGATAAAGCTTAGCATTATCAAAACGGACATTTGATGACGTTGTGTTCTTGAATTGCAAAGTTACATCAAATGAACCCTCAGCCACAGTCATTGGAATGCTATAGCTGTTGCCTACAGCTGTTTTCTCACCTAAAGTGACACCTGCACCTTGAAGTACATTAACCGTAATACGGTCATAGTTGGCCATGTAAGAAAGAACCATGTCACCATGCTTGCCGTTAAACTCAATTCTGACGATGAACGAACCATTGTTCTTAGCAATCAGCAACTCAGGAGCCGTACCACCAGCCAAATTAGCATCATAGATTTTCGTGCCTGTTCCTTCACTTGCGTATGTTGGATTAATTTCAGAAGGTAGTGCATTAGCTGCGCAACCAGTCCAGTCCTCCTGCCAGATAATATCCTCAGCCATTGCCGACATACCAAGCATGACAAGCATGCTCATTAAAACATAACGTAAATTTTTTACCATAGTTTTTAGATTTTAAAAATGAATAATTATAAGTATGAATTGTGTTGCAAAAATATACTTTTTTTTCCATTCGACAAAACAATCTAAGATGATTTATATATAAATGATGAAAATATTCAATTGTTTTTCTGAAATGTTTCGTATCTTTGCACCAAATTTATATACAAAATCCAAAACTATCTATGGAATATAACTTCAGAGAAATCGAGAAGAAATGGCAGCGCCGGTGGGTGGATAACGGAACCTATCGCGTGGTCGAAGACGAGAAAAAGAAGAAATTCTACGTTCTTAATATGTTTCCATATCCCAGTGGAGCCGGCCTTCATGTAGGTCATCCATTGGGATATATTGCATCTGACATCTATGCACGCTATAAGCGGCTCAAGGGCTTCAACGTGCTCAACCCCATGGGCTACGATGCCTACGGACTGCCCGCAGAGCAGTATGCCATACAGACGGGCCAGCACCCGGCCATCACCACCGAGCAGAACATCAACCGCTATCGCGAACAGCTCGACAAGATTGGCTTCTCATTCGACTGGGACCGCGAGGTGCGCACCTGTGATCCTAAGTACTACAAGTGGACGCAGTGGGCCTTCCAGCGCATGTTCCGCTCCTACTTCAGCACCTCGTCGCACAAGGCTCAGCCCATCATCAAGCTCATCGAGCACTTCGAACTCATGGGCACACAGGACTGCGGAGCCTACGGCACTGAGGAGCTGCACTTCACGGCCTCCGACTGGGCCGCTTTCTCTGAAAAGAAGAAGCAGGAGGTGCTCATGAACTACCGCATAGCCTACCTGGCCGATACGATGGTGAACTGGTGTCCTGCATTAGGCACCGTGCTGGCCAACGACGAGGTGGTCAATGGTGTATCTGAGCGCGGCGGTTTCCCTGTAGAACAGAAGAAGATGCGCCAATGGTGTCTGCGCGTGTCGGCCTACGCCCAGCGACTGCTCGACGGACTGGAGACCATCGACTGGAGCGACTCCATCAAGGAGGCCCAGCGCAACTGGATTGGAAGAAGCGAGGGTACGGAGATGGTGTTTAAGGTAGCTTCGGCCCCCCTTTCGTCCCCCGAGGGGGACACTAAAGACCCTGCCCACAAAACTAAAGAAGCCCCCTCGGGGGCAGTAGGGGGGGCCGGTGTTTCCGAGTTCACCATCTTCACCACCCGTGCCGACACCATCTTCGGTGTCACCTTCATGGTGCTGGCTCCTGAGAGCGAGCTTGTAGGTCAGCTCACCACACCCGACCAGCAGGCTGCTGTCGATGAATACCTCGCCTACGTGAAGAAGCGCACCGAGCGCGAGCGCCAGATGGACCACAAGGTGACGGGTGTCTTCTCAGGCTCTTATGCCATCAACCCCTTCACCGGAGAAAAGATTCCCATTTGGATTTCAGAATACGTGCTGGCTGGCTACGGCACTGGAGCCATCATGGCCGTTCCTGCCCACGACTCACGCGACTATGCCTTTGCCAAGCACTTTGGTCTGCCCATCATCCCCCTCATCGAGGGAGCCGATGTCAGCGAGCAGAGCTTCGATGCCAAGGAAGGCATCGTGATGAATAGTCCGGCCCCCCTTTCGTCCCCCGAGGGGAACACTAAAGAAGCCCCCTCGGGGGCAGTAGGGGGGGCCACCACCTTCTCCCTCAACGGCCTCACCGTGAAGGAAGCCATTGCTGCCACGAAGAAGTACGTCACCGAGACCGGCATTGGCCGCGTGA
>JAEEGF011457147.1_pt1 | contig 21168 bp, 6 predicted proteins | sample 9134171 | NCBI WGS metagenome assembly JAEEGF01 (sample SAMN16246542, study PRJNA631951) | gut metagenome | biome: gut microbiome; feature: rumen; material: AP-attached | host: Bos | place: Iran: Karaj | collected 2018-10 | reverse complement strand
GGACAGGGTATTCGTCGCGGGACATCGCGGCATGGTCGGCTCGGCGTGCGTCAGGGCGCTGAAGGCGGCAGGGTTCAACAACATCGTGACACGCACGCACGCGGAGCTGGACCTGATGGACCAGCGCGCGGTGCGCGAGTTCTACGAGGCGGAGAAGCCCGACGTCGCGATCATCGCGGCGGCGCGCGTCGGCGGAATCGGCGCGAACAGCGCGGCGAACTCGCGCTTCCTCTACGAGAACGAGCTCATTGCGCTCAACACGGTGTGGGGCGCGGCGGAGGCGGGCGTGAAGAGGCTTCTCTTCCTCGGCTCCACCTGCATCTACCCCCGCATGGCGCCGCAGCCGATCCCGGAAAGCGCTCTGCTCACCTCCGAGCTCGAGAAGACGAACGAAGGTTACGCGCTTGCGAAGATATCGGGGCTCAAGCTCTGCGAGTTCCTGCGCCGCGAAAGGGGGCTCGTCTACCATTCGCTGATGCCGACGAACCTCTACGGGCCGGGCGACAACTACGACATAGAGCACGGACACGTCCTGCCGACGATGATACGCAAGTTCGAGACGGCGCGCACCGGAAACGAGCAGAAGGTGACGCTCTGGGGCTCCGGCTCGCCGCTGCGCGAGTTCCTCCACGTCGACGACCTTGCGTCCGCGTGCCTGTTTCTTCTGCAGATGGAGAACCCTCCGGACCTCGTAAACGTCGGCTCGGGGCGCGAGGTGACGATTCGCCAGCTCGCGGAGATGGTGAAGGAGGCGACAGGCTGCAGGGCGTTCATCGAGTGGGACCGCTCGAAGCCGGACGGCACGCCGCGCAAGCTCTGCGACACGCGGCTTATCCGCTCGCTAGGATGGTCCCCGAAGATCGATCTTTCGTCCGGACTCCGCCGCACAGTCGACGAATACCGCGCAGAACTCGCCGCCGGACGCCTCCGCGTCTGATCAAGAAATGGGCGAGGGGATATTCAGACTCAAGTCGAAGTTCAAGCCGACGGGCGACCAGCCCGAGGCGATAGAGAAGCTGTACAAGGGTCTTGAGCGCGGCGACGACAGGCTCGTGCTGCAGGGCGTCACGGGCTCCGGCAAGACGTTCACGATGGCGAACCTGATCGCGAAGTGGAACCGTCCGACGCTCATCCTCTCGCACAACAAGACCCTAGCCGCGCAGCTCTTCGCGGAGCTGAAGGAGTTCTTCCCCGAGAATGCGGTCGAGTATTTCATATCGTACTACGACTACTACCAGCCCGAGGCGTACATCCCGCAGACGGACACCTACATCGAGAAGGACGCGTCCGTCAACGAGGAGATCGAGCGCTACCGCCTCGCAGCGACGAACGCGCTCATCGGACGCCGCGACGTCATCGTAGTCGCGTCCGTGAGCTGCATCTACGGACTGGGCGAGTCCGACGAATACCGCGACCTCGCCGTGAGGATTGAGCGCGGCTACGCCCCGGGCGGACGCAACGCGCTCCTCGAGCGCCTCGTCGAAGCGCAGTACACGCGAAACGACTACGACTTCTCCCCGGGCGCGTTCCGCGTGCGGGGCGATGTCGTCGACATCTTCCCGGCGTACGAGACGGAGGCGATAAGGGTCGAGTTCTTCGGCGACGAGGTGGACTCAATCTGCGCGCTCGATCCGCTCACCGGCAAGCGCGGCGTCTCCATGCCCGCCGCGGTCGTCACGCCGGCGAAGCAGTTCGTGATGGGGAAGGACAAGTTCGAGGCGGCGTTCGAGCGCATCGAGTCGGAGCTTGCGGACAGGCTCAAGTTCTTTGCGTCCAAGGGCAAGCTCCTCGAGGCGCAGCGACTGAAGGAGCGCACCGAGTACGACATCGAGATGATGCGCGAGCTCGGCTACTGCAACGGAATCGAGAACTACTCGCGTCCGCTCTCCGGCCGCGCGCCCGGCTCCCCGCCGGAATGTCTACTCGACTACTTTCCCGACGACTTCCTCACGATCATCGACGAGAGCCACGTGTCCGTCCCGCAGATTCGTGCGATGTACAACGGCGACCAGGCGCGCAAGTCGAAGCTCGTCGAGTTCGGCTTCCGCCTTCCGAGCGCGAAGGACAACCGTCCGCTCACCTTCGACGAGTTCAACGCCAAGGTGCACCAGATAGTCTACTGCTCGGCGACGCCGGGCGACTACGAGTACGAGCAGTCGAAGACGGTCGCGGAGCAGGTGATACGTCCGACGGGGCTTCTCGACCCAGTGATCGAGATGCGTCCGCTCGCGAACCAGATCGACGACCTCGTCGAGGAGATCGGGCGGGTCGTCGCGCAGAAGGACCGCGTGTTCGTTACGACGCTCACGAAGCGTTCTGCGGAGGACCTTTCGCAGTACCTCCACAACGAGGGCATACGCGTCGAGTACCTGCACAGCGACATCGACGCGATCGAGCGCGTGGCAATACTCCAGCGCCTGAGGAAGGGCGAGTTCGACGTGCTCGTCGGAATCAACCTCCTCCGCGAGGGTCTCGACCTCCCCGAAGTCGCGCTCGTCGCGATACTCGACGCGGACAAGGAGGGATTCCTGCGCTCCACGACTTCGCTCGTCCAGACCGCTGGCCGAACGGCGCGCCACGAGAAGGGGCGGGTCATTCTCTATGCGGACCACAAGACGGACGCGATACGCGACCTGCTGCGCATCACGAACGCGCATCGCAAGAAGCAGATCGCGTACAACGAGGAGCACCACATAACGCCGAAGTCGGTGAAGAGGGCGATCAACGAGTCCGCTTATGTCTTCGCGGCGGGGAAGAATGTCGGCGTTAATGGCTTCTCGACGCCGTCCGAGGAGCTCGACCGCAGCGAGGTTATCCTCGAACTCGAGAGGGAGATGCTCGAGGCGGCGGACAACCTCGAGTTCGAACGCGCGGCGTATCTGCGCGACCAGATTAAGAAGTTGAAGGGCGGTACCGCGGCGCCGAAGGGGCGCGGACGCGGCACCGGGAAAAAGACTGTCGAAAAGAAACGGGGGATAAAATGATAAGGTCTTTAGCTGTCTTCTACCTGCACAAACAGAGCCGCTCCGACGCGAAGCGGCTCCCTGTGATCGAATATGGACTCACCGACGCCTTCCGCGACTTCTGCCGCGAGACGTTCGATACGCGAGGCGCGCTGGACTATCCGCCGATGAAGCTCGTGACAGTGCACGACGGACAGTCGCTCGCGAAGGCGCTCTTCACCAGCGGCGGACCGCGCGGCGTCCTCACCGAGCTCGGGCGCGCGTGCTGCCTGTTTCTCATAGACGACGACCTTATGTCCGCGCAGATCGAGGGACTTGCGCTGCGTTCGTGGCTCAAGCTTTTCTTCCCGGCGATTCCGAAGGTCGTCCTCACGCGCCCCGGCCACGCGCCGGTTGCGCTTCCCGCGCGCCGCTGGGTGAAGAAGGCTGCAATAGTCCTGGAACATCCGTCCCGCTACCACGAGCGCATCGTCCATCTCTTCAAGAGCTTCTGGATGCCGCGCTTCTCCACGGCGCTGAAGCAGTACGTCACGCTGAAGGCGGGGACGAACTGGCACACGCCGGGGCATAACGGAGGCCGCGCGTTCGCGAACTCGCCGTTCCTTCGCGGATTCCACGAGGCGTACGGCGACACGATCTTCCGCACGGACCTTTCGGTTTCCGTCGAGTCTCTCGGCGACCTCTCGAGCCCCGAGGGCCACACGCCGCTTTCGGAGGCGCAGAAGCTGACGAGCGAGATTTTCGGCACTGCGCAGAGCCGCTACGTGACGAACGGAACGTCGACGTCGAACAAGGCGATGCTCATGACGCTCCTCAGGCCGGGCGAGACTGTTCTCGTCGACCGCAACTGCCACAAGAGCGTGCACCACGCGATCGTCACATCCGCCGCGGTGCCGCGCTATCTTCCGGCGCGCTGGAATTCCGCGCTCGGCGTGTGGGGTCCGGTGTCGCTCGAGGACATCCGCCGTGCGCTGCGTGCCGTGGACGGCGCGAAGCCGCGGCTTCTCGTGCTCACGACGTGCACCTACGAGGGCGTGCTGTATCCGATCTGGGAGATCGCGCGCGAGTGCGAGAAGGCCGGAGTCTTGTTCTATGCTGACGAGGCGTGGGCGGCGTACCTGAACTTCCATCCGTACTACACGTTCGGACGCGGTAAGGGCGACACGGTGCGCTACGCGGCCGTCAACGAGACGTGCGGCGCGCACTTCTCCGTGCAGTCGACGCACAAGACGCTCGCTGCGTTCTCTCAGGCGTCGATGATACACGTGTCCACGCGTTTCAAGCAGCTGCTCGAAGAGGACAGCACTCCGCAGTTCAGGTGGCTGAGGAAGCGCTTCGCGCTGCACGGACGCGGAAGCTACGAGAAGTTCTCGCACGACCTGCACGAGTTCCTCAGGTACTGGCACTCGACGTCTCCGCTGTATCCGTTCCTTGCGGCGCTGGACGTCGCTGGCGTGCAGATGCGCCTGGAGGGGATGAAGCTCATCGACGAGCGCATCCGCTGGGCGGCGGCGTTCAGGAAGCGCGTCGCGGACGAGTGCGCTCGCCCCGAGAACCAGTGCTTCGCCGGGCTCGAGGAGATCGCGGGGCCGGGCGTCGACTGGCGCGAGAAGGGGTATATGAAGGATCCGCTGAAGATCGTCCTCCAGCTGAGGTCCGCGAAGGCGTGCGCGACCTTCCGCAAGGCGCTCCTCAAGGCGCACATCCAGTGGGAGAAGGCGAGCCTCACGACGGTGCTCTTCCTCGTCACGGCGGGAACGGCGCAGGAGCACTTCGAGTATCTCTTCCGGGTGTGCCGCCAGCACAAGGGGCTCATTGGCCCGGCGACGGCGTCTGCGGCGGCCGGGAAGAATGTCGTCGAGGCGGTCTCGGGCCAGGCGGAGGTGCTTCCGCACGACGCGGCGCTGTGCGACGGCGAGCTGGTGACGATCGAGGAGTCGGAGGGGCGCATCGCCTCGCAGTTCGTGGTGCCGTATCCGCCGGGAGTCCCCGTGTTCATCCCCGGGCTTCGCATAACGAAGGCGATGGTGAAGCTCGTCAAGGACGTCATAGCGACGGACGGAGTGGACGCGGTGCACGGGCTTTTCTGCCGCGGCGGACACGCCCCGTACTTCGTCGAGGTCTTGAACCGCGACGAGGAGCTCCGTTCGCGCAGACCATAATTGCAGTTGGCCGGACGTCCCGTTTATGCACGCCATGCGCACCGTGGAGATTCTCGATGCGCCCGAGTGCGCCGTGTTGCGTCTGCCCTACCGCTCCAGCGAGACAGAAATGCTCGTCGTCTTGCCGTCGTCCTCCAATACGCTCGCGGACATCGAGGCGAAGATTTCAGGAGTATGGCTTGAGCGTCTAGTCAAGAGACCTTGGCGGGGCATGGCCGACATTGCTCTCCCCAAGTTCGACTTCGATTCCGAGCATGACCTCAAGCCTATGCTTATTTCCATGGGCATGGCCACTCCGTTCGAACCTCAATCCGCAGATTTCAGCAACATCGCCCCGAGGCATCTTGTCATCTCCACCGCAATCCAGAAAGCGAATGTAACTGTCGACGAGGAGGGCACGGAAGCCACCGCAGCGTCTTATGCGACTATGAGTCGGGGCCGTCCTCATGGAGCCCCACCGCAGCGTTCCTTTGTCGCCGACCACCCGTTTCTCTTTCTCATCCGCGAGACCCGCACCGGGCTGATACTCTTTGTTGGGCGCGTGATGAAACCAGATAAGAACATGTTAAGTCGTTGCGGTCCCGCGCGGATTGCAAATTCGCACCCCCACGGCGCGTCATAACACTATGGGGTATGACCCCGTAGTACTCCAATAAAGTGCTCCATTGACGTTAATATGATAATATGATAACATATTGCGCATTGCATTGAGTAAATTTACTCAATACAACGAATGAATTGTAATTGAAAGGGCAATATGTATAAACTTAGCGTTGTTAATGTGATTTTGCAACGATTTCGCGAGCCGCGTAAGAGAATCCAAGTCGTTGCAGGCCCGCGTCAGGTGGGAAAGACGACATCGGTTGAGCAGGCACTTGCTGAATATATTGGAGGATATACTTATAAGTTGGCTGAAGGCTTGGGGCTTTCTCCCATTGATTGGCTGATTTCTGAATGGAATGCAGCAAGAGCGAAAGCGAAGGTGGAGGGAGAGTATTTGCTTGTCATTGATGAAATCCACAAGATTAAAGGATGGTCGGCTGTGGTCAAGCGTCTATGGGATGAGGACAGTTTCAACCATGTCGAATTAAAGGTTTGCATTCTCGGCAGTTCACGTCTGTTGCTTCAGAAAGGGCTGGACGAGAGTCTGGCCGGGCGATTCGAGATGATAGACGTTTGGCATTGGTCGTTTGCGGACATGCATGCGGCGTTTGGCTATTCATTGGAGGATTATATTTTGTTCGGTGGCTATCCTGGCGCGGCGGATTTACGCAGGGACGAGGCTCGCTGGAAGCGGTATGTCCGCGATGCCATTATCGAGCCGAGCATAACGCTTGACATCTTGCAGCTGGAGACCGTCGCAAAGCCAGAGCTTCTGCGCCAGACATTCGTCCTCGGCTGCAATTATTCCGGCAAGATTCTTTCCTACCAGAAGATGGTGGGGCAGCTTCAAGATGCGGGGAACACGACGACAATCGCGCACTACCTCAGGTTGTTGGGCGAGGCGGGGCTTGTTGCGGGGCTGGAGAAATTGTATGATGAGCCCGTGCGCTCGCGCTCGTCCAGCCCCAAGCTTGCAGTCTGCAACAACGCCCTGCGCACTGCTGTGCAGACGGGCGCGCCCAGCGAGCTGCGTGCGGATCCCGTGCGCTGGGGGCATGCCGTCGAATCTGCCGTGGGTGCGCAGCTCATGGCGTCTGTCCGTCGCAGCGGCATTGATCTCCTGTATTGGAACGTCGGATGCAAAGAAGTGGACTATGTGCTTCGCGGGGACGTAGAGATTGCCGCGATGGAAGTGAAGAGCGCGGATGCCGACAGTGTTTCCGGCATCCATGAATTCCGTCGCAAGTTTCCAAATGCCAAGACGTATCTGATAGGCGGACAGGGCATGTCGCTGGAGTCGTTCTTCGCAGTTTCGGCCCGGGATTTGCTTTAGCCGCCGCGTAGGGCGTTCTGTCGCTTTTGCTTTTTCTACAAACCACTTGTCGGAAGGAACAACACCATGAAGAAGATGCCGCTCACACTCGTCGCGCTGTTCGCGTCCGCAACCACCGCCTTCGCGGCGGAATACGAAATCGGGACGCTCGAAGAGCTGCGCGAGTTCATGGAGGCCGTGCACGTGGAGGACTTCGCGGGCGACACGATCACGCTCACGGCGGACATCGACTGCGAAGGCGGGCGGTTCAACACCGGCGACCCGGAGTATCCCTCCACGTTCCGCGGGACGTTCGACGGCGGCGGGCACGTGATTTCGAACTTCGTCCACGCGGCGACGGGCAGCACGCAGGAGGGCTACGGCGTCGCGATGTTCGACTTCGCGGAGACCGGCGCCGCCATCCTGAACCTCACGCTGGAGGGGACGCTGCCGGGAACCGCCAGCGGGGCCTACGCGGCGCCGTTCGTGCTGGCCGTGGAAAGTCCGCTGGGGCTCTTCATGGACAACTGCCATTTCCGCGGCACCGTGACGAACTACTACCACGCGGCGGGGCTTGTCGGCTTCGCGAGTTCCGGCACGGGCGCCGTGGAGGTGCCTTCCGTCGTCCTGACGAACTGCTCGGTGCGGGGCGAGATCGTCTCGAAATGGGTCTACACGGCCGGCGGCCTCGTGGCGAAGGGCACGGGCGTCCAGGCCTTCGACTGTTCGGTGGAGGGAGAACTCCACGGGGGCCGGACCGGCGGCCTCGTCGGCTGCCCCAACGGCGGTTCCATCGCGGACTGAAAAGCCGTGGAGGATGGCGTGCCGTACCTGATCCGCTATGTCTTCGACCGCCCGACGGGCGCGTTCTCGCCGTTCACGGGCATTTCGTTCAACGACGATGGTGACGTTGTCGTCTCGATGCTGCCGATCGCCAACGCCGACGCTGTCACGGTGAAGGTGCTTGCGTCAACCAGCCTCACGGACTGGTCGCATGCAGAGGAAACGGAGATCACGGTCCAGTCCGACGGCACGATCGTGTTCCCACGCACCACCGACCCGTCGCGCTTCTTCAGGCTCAAGGTGGAGGAGTAGGCGCGATAGACTCTTCACGGGTATAGAAATTTCTGACACAGGCATAGAATTTTTTGGTATAATGCCGCCGTGCCCGTGGGGGTAGGCGATAGAGGTCGTCTGCTCTCGACAGGGCTGAAGTAAGGAACAACGCCATGAAGAAGACGCTGCTTTTTGCTATCGCCGTGGTTTCGGCACCGCTTGCGACTTTCGCTGACATCTATGTCACGCCCACGGGTGCCGGAAACAAAGACGGCTCGTCCTGGGCCAACGCCTTCGCCGGCATCCAGGCCGCAGTCGACTTTGTCGACGCCGCCGTGGCCGCCGACCCGAACTACGCGATCCCCGTGATACACGTCGCCGACGGCACCTACTCGCGCGTGTCGATCACACGCGACATGGCGCTCGACGTGCGCTCCGTGAACGGCGCGGCCGCGACGGTCATCGACGGCGGCGGCACGAACAACTGCGTCGCCGTCATCACCGGCAACTACATCTACAGCCAGAGGCCGACGTTCACGGGCTTCACGCTCCAGAACGGCAACGTGCGCAATCAAACATACGACTACGGCGGCGGCGCGCTGGGCGGCACGCTCGTCGATTGCGTCATCCAGGACTGCGAAGCCTGGCAGGGCGGCGGTACCTACAAGGCGAACACGACGCGCTGCATCATCCGCCGCTGCTACGCCTCGAGCTACGGCGGCATCGTCGGCTACGGCCTCCACTTGAACGACCTCATGTATGGGAACTCGGGCTACTGGGGGCCCATCTACAGCGCCGATCTCTATAGCTGCACGATCGCGGACAACACCGCGGAATCCAGCTACTACAGCTTCATCGAAAGCTCGCTGGCCCGCAACTGCATCCGCTGGAACAACACGATCTACAACTACGAAACCGGGCAATACGAGCCCTCCGCACAGAGCGACCCCTCCGACCCGAAGTTCGTGGGCGGCGGCGACTACCGTCTACGCGCCGGCTCGCCCGCGTTCGACGACGGTCTCGCGGACTGGCAGACCGAGGCGTATGTCGGCCTTACCGACCTCGCGGGCAACGCCCGCGTCCAGGGCGTGAAGATCGACCGGGGCTGCTACGAGGGGACGGCGCTCGAAGGCGTCCTCGTCACGGCGAGTGCGGAGGGCAACGGCTCCGTCTCCCCCCCGCATTCGTTCGTCCCCGTCGGCACGTCCGTCACGATCACGGCAGACACCTCGACCTGGTACCGCGACGTGGCGACGTGGAAGACGAACGGCGTCGTCGTGGCGGGCGCGACGGGCAATTCCTTTACCTTCACCGCGACGGGCGAGGAGATCGCCGTCGTGGCGCAGTTCGCCACGCTCGACTGGTTCGTGAACGGCACGACCGGCAGCGACACCGTCAACAACGGACGCACCGCCTCCACCGCGTTCAAGACGATCCAGCACGCGATCGACGTCGCCGCGCCCGACGAGCAGATCTTCGTCGCGGCGGGCACCTACGCGCCCATCGACGCCTCGCGCGCCAACGTCGCCATCATCGGCGACGGACGCGACACGACCGTCATCGACGGCGGCGGCACGAACCGCTGCGCAAACCTCGGCGAGCGCAATTTCTCCCTGCTCCAGGGCTTCACGCTCCGCAACGGACGCCGCATGAACGTCGGCACCAACCCCGGCCACGGCGAGGAGGGTATCGGCGGCGGCGGCGTGAAGGGCGGCATCCTCTACGACTGCACGATCACGAACTGCGTCTCGACCTTCGGCGGCGGCGCGTTCCATTCCGAAATCCACCGTTCGATCATCGTGGACTGCTCGGCCTACGACGGCGGCGGCACGATCATGGGCGAGTGCTTCAACTGCCTTTTCGAGTGCAACTGGGCGGTGCAGGGCGGCGCGGCCTCGATGGCCTCGCTCTGGGGCTGCACGGTCGTGAAGAACCGCGCCGTCGATTACGCGGCGGTGTATGTCTCCTCGGCCTACAGCTGCGTCTTCAAGGGCAACAAGTCCGCGAACGGACGCACCGCCTATGCGCTCCAGGGCCACGGCGAGTGCTGCTTCGAGGAAGAGAGGGACGACTACAACGTCTCTTTCACCGCCGATCCGCTGTTCGTCGATTTCGAGAACGGCGACTACCGCCTCCGCGAGGATTCGCCCTGCATCGACCACGGCTGGGGCGACGTGCTGCATGACGAATATGACGTGCGCGGCCCGGGCTTCCCGCGCCGCATCGACGCGCTCCACGGCGAGGAGATCGCCGATATGGGCTGCTACGAGGGCGGCGTGCCGCTCGAGCAGGTTCCGACGCCCGCGGTCCCTGCCGCGACGCGCACGATCAACGTCTCCGGTGGCGGTGCGGCGCTCCAGAACGCGATCAATGTCGCGAACGACGGCGACACGCTCCTCGTCGCGGCCGGCACCTACTCGGCCATCGACGCCTCGGGCAAGGCGCTCAACATCGTCGGCGCCGGCCCGGCGACGACGATCATCCGCGGCACGGCCTCGACCCGCGCCGTCACGTTCTCCCCATCGATGACGCGCCCCAACTCCTCGATCTCCGGCTTCACCATCGAGGGCGGCACCTCGACGGATCTGCGCTATGGCGGCGGCGGCGTCCTCGGCGGCACCGTCTCGAACTGCGTCATTCGCGGCAACTCCGCCTACATGGGCGGCGGCGTGGCGCAGGCCTATGTCACGCACTCGATCATCTCCAACAACACAGCCACCGTCTCGGGCGGCGGCGCGTGCGCCTCGTGGCTCGACACGTGCCTCGTCGTCCACAACGCCGCGAACGTGAACCTCGCCGGCTTCGACACCTCCGCCTACGGCGGCGGCGTGCCGAGCGCGAACGACAACGAGTCCGGAGGCGGCGGCATCGCGTTCGCCGCCGCGAACTTCTGCACGATCACGCGCAACACCTCCACCACCTACGCGGGCGGCGGCATGTTCGTCGTGCTCGACAACACCTACTTTGCTGGCAACACGGCCACCCTCGGCGGGCAGTATCGCCAGAACGGCGACCTCTTCCCGGTATATCCGAGCTACGTTTGCGCCACCAGCCCGACTTTCCCCGACGCCGACGGCTTCGTGAACGCGACCCAGGACGATTCGCTCGCCGATTCCGACAACGGCGACTACCGCCTCAAGGCGACCTCGCTCTGCGTCGAGGGCGCCGATCCGACGGACGAGACGCGCCGCACCGCGACCGACCTCGACGGCAACCCGCGCTGGCGCGGTTCCGCGCCGGACATCGGCTGCTACGAGGCCGCCGGCGTCCTGCCCGCCGCCGTGCAGGGCGTCGAGGCCGCCACGGGTCTCTCCGCCATCGAGGGCGGAGAGGGCGTCGCGCTCTGGTGGGACGTCACGCGCGGCGCGGAGTGGTACACCGTCCATCGCGGCACGACATCGAACGACTACGCTTCCGCGACGCTCCTCGCCACCGTCCAGACCCCGACGGTCGAGTTCAATGATTTCACCGCCACCGCAGGCGTGGACTACTACTACTGGGTCGTGGCGCACTCCTCCCTGGGCGACGGCCCCGCAGGTGCTTCCGTCCTGGGTAACTGGGTGACGGAGCTCGTCATCACCACGCCCTACCTGCCGGACGGCCTCACGCGCGAGACCTATACCACCAACCTCACGGCGCAGGGCGGCATCGCGCCCTACACGTGGACCGTCACGACGCCCTCGTGGCTTTCCTTCTCCGGCTCCACCCTTTCCGGAATGCCGCCGTCGCGGGGGACGGAGACCGTCGTCGTCACCGTCTCCGACGCGAGCGGACAGCAGGCCGAGCGCAGGTACGACCTCACGATCAACCGCAACCCCGCCCCGCTCGGCCCCGCCACGCCCTACGCGGGCGAGTGCTACGAGGGCAACTACCTCATCCAGAACTACGAGCAGCTCCGCCTCTTCGAGAGCCGCCTGCACATGGAGGACGGCGAATACGGCTCCTACTTCGAGGACTGCACCTTCACGCTCTCGGGCGACATCGACTGCGGCGGGCGGGCGTTCGTCCCCGCCTCCAGCCGGATGTACGCCTTCAAGGGGACGTTCGACGGCGCGGGTCACCGCATCTACAACTTCACGAACGACGTCGTCGGCTGCGGCTCGCTCGTCGGCTACGCCTCGGACGGCGCGGTCGTGAAGAACGTCACGCTCGATGGCTATATTCGCCTCTCGCGGGTTGACGGCACGCCCGACTGGGGCGCTGCCGCGATTTCCGAATACGTCGAGGGCTCCGCCGACGGCACGCCCGGTCTCACGATCCAGAATTGCCAATTCAACGGATCGATCATCCTCTATTCCTCCGCCAACAACCCCTACGCGGGCGGCCTCGTCGGCTGGGCGGACAACAGGACCTTTGACGCGACGAACGCCCCGCCGAACTTCACGAACGTCGTGATCGCCGGCTCGTCCGTGAATGTGGATCGCCTTTCGGCCAATACCTGGGCGGGCGGCCTCGTCGCCATCGGCTGGGGCGTCGACGTCTCGGGCTGCGCCGTGACGGGCACGGTCGCCACCGCGAAGAAGCTCGGCGGACTTGCCGCCGAGTTGACGAACTCGACATTCCGCGACTGCTCGTTCGACGGCGAGGTCTCGACGGGCCGCGACATCTCGCAAACTCCCGCCTCCGGCGGCGGCGGATTGATCGGCGTCGCCGCCGGCGTCCGCTTCGAGCGCTGCGCCGCGCGTGGCCTCGTGAACTGGGAATACTTCGTCCGCCACGACAACTTCGTTCCCAGTGAATGCTACTACCGCACGGATCCGGACTGGAACTTCACCGGTTGCGGCGGCGCTGCCGGCATCACATTCGGCGACACCGCCTTCCACGACTGCTCGTTCGAGGGCACGGTCGCCTCCACCAACGGCTTCTTCGGCGGGTTCGTGGGATGGACGGCCGGCTCGGAGACCTTCTCCAACTGCTCCGTGCGCGCCATATATGCGCCGGGCAACTATTTCTTCGGCTACGGCACCGGCGGCTTCGCGGGCGTCATCGCCTCCGACGGCGCGAGGTTCATCGACTGCTCCGTCGAGCAGCTCGGCGGCGTCCGCGTCAGGGGCGGCTTCTTCGACCGCCAGACGCCAGTGACGGTCGGTGACATTTCGGACGGCGTCGGCTCCAACGCCTTCGTCCGCTGCTCTGTCCTCAACGCGCGCACGAGCGCCGCCGGCTTCTGTTCCGGCGCGTGGAACTGCTCGTTCAAGGACTGCTCCGTGCGCGGCGGCACGACGCAGGGCGCCGGCTTCGTCAGCGGCGCCGGCCAGGTGCCAGGCGACGGCTACCTCTACGCCCAGAACTCCTCCTACGAGGATTGTTCCGTCTCCGGGCTCGCCACACGGCAGGGCTTCGTCTATATTGCCAACTCCGGCGAGAAGAACGGCAGCACCAACGTGTTCCGCCGCTGCCGCGCGGGCGGCTGCATCGGCTTCGCCTACGAACTCAACAAGGGCACGCTTGCCGAGGACTGCATCGCCTACGGCGTTTCGCTCCAAGGCGACTCCACCTACGGCTTCGCGGAATACATCCGTGGCGGCGCGACGGTCCGCCGCTGCGTGGGCGCGGTGCTGCCGCGCGCCACCGAAACTTACGGCGCGGGCTTCGCGTGTCGCGTCATCTATGGGGCGAAGATCGAGGACTGCTACTCGGTCTATGGGCCGAGCGCGGCCGGCGTAGACCAGAGCGGCGGCTCCTCCTACGGCATCCAGGGCGGGTTTGTCCAGTCCACGACAATCGGCTACCGCGAGGGCGACGACCCCATTGCGCGCTGCTTCGCGCTTTGGCCGCTTCGCGAACCGGCAAGCGGCAATTGCGGCGCCTTCTGCGGCGGCACGCCCTACACGTCGTATCCGCCGTTCTTCGAGGACTGCTATCGTCCCGCTGAGTCGGCCGTGGACGACTGCCACGACGCGGACGACGCCAACGTCGCCGCGCTCACGAAGGCGCAGTTTGCGAATGCGACGGCGGTGACGATGCCAAACTACGACTTCCAGAACGTGTGGATTGCGCCGCAGGGCATCGCCTCCAGCCCCTATCTTACTTGCTCCACGGACGGCGGCACGAACTTCTGGTTCGCGGCTGCGGTCGTCTCAGGCGAGGGCTCCATCCTCGTGAACGGCGAGGCGCCGCGCGACTCCTACCCCATCGGCGCGACGATCACCGTCCGCGCCGTCCCCGACGGCGACGGTCCATTCACGGGCTGGGTGGGCGAGGGCTTCGCCGACCCGCTCGCGCAGGAGACCACCTACACCGTCCGCAACGTCTCCGCCATCGGCGCCACGTTCGGCACGCCCATCCGCACGGTCGAGGACTTCCTCGCCATCCCCAACAACGCCTCGGACGCCTACGTGCTGATGAACGACCTCGACTTCACCGAGTTCCTCTCCACCAACACGTATTTCAGCGCCCTGAGCGTCGACAGCTTCCAGGGCAAGTTCTTCGGGCAGGGGCACACCCTCCGCTATGTCTGCACGAACTGCAATTCTACCAGCGAGGCCGCCGCGCCATTCTCCTCGCTCTTGACGGGCGCGGAGCTGCGCGACCTCACCGTGGAGAGCGTCGTGAGCAACTGCTACGGCAAGGCGGCGGGTCTCGTCGCCTCCATCGGCAACGGTGTGCTCGTCACCAACTGCCACGCGCGCCTCGTCGCGACGGCCAAGCCCTATTCCAGCCAATACTACGACAACGGCGGTACCTGCCACTATTACGGCTTCGCCAAGGACGTGAACGGCTCTGACATCCGCATCATCGACTGTACGGCGGACCTGAAGGCCGTCGCCAACGGCGCGGCGGCGGGATTCGCCAGCTCGATCCAGATGACCGGTGGCGAGATCGCCCGCTGCGCCGTGTTCGCCGAGATGATGGCGACGAACTCCTACTGCACCGGCTACGGCCGCGTCTCCGGCTTCGCAAGCGACATCTCCCTTTCAGGCGGCGCGACGGTGCGCGAGTGCTTCGCGGCGGGCGTCGCGGACGGGAAGGGCGAGACCGTCGGCTTCGCCTACCAGATCAACCTTGGTGACGCCGAATCCTCCATCCGCGACTGCTACTCGACGATGGAGGTCGTGAGCCGCGAAAACTCCGCCGCCGGCTTCGCCTACAACCTCTACGACAGCACCTACAACTACGAGGCCGGCGTCTCGAACCTCTGGTTCGGCGGCTCGGTCCGCGCCGCTTCCACCGCCTACGGCTTTGCCAACTACATGAGCTACGTGAACGCCGTGAACTGCTACCGGGTGAAGGCCGACACCGCCTCCTCGACCGACGGCGTCACGGACATCGTCCCCGCCGCCGCCCGCCAGTCCGCCTCGTGGACGGGCTTCGACTTCGACGACGTCTGGACGATGGCCGACGGCGCCACCACGCCCTACTTCGCGTGGTCTATCCTCAGTAGCCTTGGCGAAGGAGGATCGTCCGGCTTCCGCCTTTTCGCCGAAAATGAACCCGGAACAACCATCACTTTCCCCGACGTGGCGACACCCGGTTCCAACGTCGCCATTACCGCAATCGCCACCACCGGCGACAAGTTCTTCGCCTCGTGGGCGGGTGCGCCTGCGTACGCGGACGCGGGCGCGAATCCTACTACATTCCTCGCGGACAACCACCGTACCGTGCGCACCGTCTGGGGCCAGGCGATCTCCACGCCCGCGCAGCTCGCCGCTATTGCGAACGACCCCGCCGGAACCTACGTGCTCGCGGCGGACCTCGACCTGGCGGGCATTGACTGGACGCCGCTCTGCCAGGACGAATATACGCCGTTCTCCGGCACGCTTTACGGCAACGGCCACACGATCTCGAACCTCACCGTGGATACCGCCGGCGCCGCCTGCGCCGGTCTCTTCGGACGGCTCCAGAACGGCGCGACGGTCGTAGGCCTCAACCTCGCGAATCCTGTCGTCCGGGGTGCCAACTGCGTCGGCACCCTCGCGGGATACGTGGACGGCGCGACCATAAGCGGCTGCACCGTCTCGGGCGCTGACGTCACGGCGACGTCCGAGCGGGCGGGTTGCTTCGTCGGGCAGATTTATGGTGCCGCCTCCTCGGTTTCGCGCTGCTTAGTCGTCGGCGAGATTGTCGGCAACGATCGATACGTCGGCGGGTTCGCCGGTTCCGTGGAGGGATCGGTCGCCATCGACCGGTGCTACTCGCTCGGCTCGGTGACGGGAACGGGCGGCGAGGGCTTCGGTGGCTTTGTCGGCTATACCGCCGACAATTCGGTCTCCTTCTCCGAGTGCTTCGCGTGCGGCGCCGTTACGGCATCCGGCCGCAACAGCGTCGGCGGCTTCGCCGGATACGTCGGTTCCAGCCCCGCGATTTCCGACTGCTACGCGCTCGCGGACGTCCGGGGCGGCGGCTACGTCGGCGGCTTCGCCGGGCAGCTCAACTACTGCAATTCGGCGTTCGATCGCTGCTACGCGGCGGGCTCGACCGTCGGCTCCTCCGAAGCCGGTGGCTTCGCGGGCCGCCAATACCGCGGCTCGCCGTCCTTCACGGACTGCTTCCGCCCGGCCGACGGCCTCCCCGACCTCGGGACGGACTCGGCCGACCTCGTCGGCGTCGACGCGCTCGACGCGGCAGGCTTCCTCGATGCCGACAATTTCGCCTCCTTCCACGACACCGGCAAGTGGACGCAGACGGACGGCCGGACGCAGCCCTACTTTGCGTGGGGCCTCGTGGACGGCAAGATGACGCTTTCCGGCACGACCGCCGGCACGGGCGACGGCTCGATCTCCGGTCTTGGCGCCTACGCCCCCGGCACGGTCGTCCAGATCTCCGCCGTGCCGTCCGGCTCCGTCTTCCTCGGTTGGACCGGCAACGCGCCCTATGCGGATCCCTCCGAACAGACGACGACGGTTCCGCTCGACAACTTCCGCATCGTGACCGCCGAGTTCGGTTCGCTCATCATGAACGTCGACCAGCTCGCCGGCATCACCAACGTGCTCTCCGGTTCCTTCGCCCTCGGCGCGGACATTGACCTCTCGGAAGCGGCATGGACGCCGATCGGCACCTCGTCGCAGCCGTTCACCGGCTCGCTCTACGGGCAGGGGCACTCGATCTCCGGCCTCACGTTCGGCAACACGTCCTCCGGCGACGCGAACGGCAGCCACGCGGGGCTCTTCCGCTACGCCAAGGACGCGACGTTCGTCGGGATCGTTCTGGAGGACGTGGACCTCGACGGCTACCAGTACGTCGGCGCGCTGGCGGGCGAAGTGCAGGGCACGACGACGGTCCGCGACTGCTCCGCGAGCGGGACGGTGAAGAGCTCGAACGGCTATGTCGGTATGCTCGTCGGGCGCGTCTACAACGCGAACGGGACGGCCTTCGAGGGGTGCGAAGCGGAAGGCGCGGTCGAGTCCGTCGGCGCGAACGCGGGCGGTCTCGTGGGCGACATCTACAACTCCACGGTCTCGTTCGAGGACTGCGCCGCGGGCGTCGCCGTCTCCGGCACGGGCGGCAACAACAAGGGCGGCCTTGTCGGGTATATCGAATACGGCGGCAGCGCCTCCTTCACGGACTGCTGGACCGAAGGCGACGTGACGGCGCCGAGTTCGCAGTACGTCGGCGGATTCATCGGCAACGCCACGCGGCCGGTCCGCTGCGAGAACTGCCAGACCCTCGGCGACACGAGCGGCGCCAGCTACACCGGCGGCTTCGTCGGGCAGGCGAGCGGCGAAGGGTCGGCCTTCGCGGACTGCGTCGCGAACGGCGCCGTGACGACGGCGACCGCGAACGGATCCTATGTCGGCGGGTTCGTCGGCTACGCGAACGGCGCGAAGTCGCGCTACGAAGACTGCTCCGCCTGGGGCGCCGTCGCCGCCGGTTCCGGCGGGCAGGTCGGCGGGTTCGTCGGGCAGTCCTACGCCGCCGGAATCGTGTTCGCGGACTGCCTCGCCCGCGGAACGGACGTCCGGACGACGGGGAGCGCGGTCGGCGGCTTCGCCGGCAAGTCGACCGCGTCGAACGAGTTCACGCGGTGCCAGGCCAAGGCGCTGGCCGTCTCCGGCTCCGGAAGCGTCGGCGGTTTCGTCGGCAGCTCGGAAGGCGGCAACTTGCAATACGCCGAGTGCGAGGCGCACGGGTCCGTGGCGGCCACGGGCTCGGGCGCGGGCGGCTTCGCCGGCCAGACGACCGGCGGCGGCACGCGCTACTCCGAATGCCGCGCCCTCGGCTCCGCCGCCACGACGTCCAACCGCGCAGGCGGCTTCGCCGGCTACGTCTCCGGCGCCAACGCCTTCTGGCGCTGCTTCTCCGCCGGTTCCGCCACCGCGAGCCACGAGGTGGGCGGATTCCTCGGCTACAACAACGGCGGCGGCACCACCGCGACGGAGTGCTTTGCCCTCGGCGACGCCACCGCCACGCGCACCGGCAACGACGCGATCGCCGGCGGCTTCCTCGGCTACGGCTACTATGGCGTGGGCTTCACGGACTGCTACTGCCTCGGCACCGTCAAGGGCGAGCGGATCGTCGGCGGTTTTGCGGGCTACCTCTACGACTCCGGCAACACCTTCACACGCTGCTACGCGGCGGGGGCTCTCGAGTGCTCCGGCACCTGGACGGGCGCCTTCGTTGGCTACCCGCGCAACTACGGCGCGATCACGGACTGCGCGGCGCTGTGCACCGGCGACCTCCACGCCTTCGGCACCGGAACCGCCGGAACCTCGGAGGCGAAGGAGAACATCGCCGAATACGACGCGGCGGGGATGAAGGACTCCGGCAACTTCGGCACCTGGCTCCTCGTCGATGACCTCGACGGCTCCGTCTGGTCCCAGCAGAATGGCATCACCCAGCCCTATCTCGCTTGGAGCGCGCCGAACGGCAAGCTCATCGTCTATGCGTCCGTCGGCGGCTCCGCGCGCGGCGAAGTCGAAGGCGCTGGCGAATACGCTCCCGGCGCGACCGCCAGGGTGACCGCGATTCCCGACGGCGGCTTCTTCGTCACGTGGACCGGCTCCACGCCCTATGCCGACGCATCCTCGCCCACGACCACAATCGCGCTCGACAACCACCGCGTCGCCGCCGTGCAGTTCGGCAAGCTCATCACCACTGCCGACGAACTGGACGCCGTCCGCAACGACCTCGCCGGCGTCTATGGCCTCGGCAGCGACATCGACCTCGCAGGCCGCGACTGGACGCCGATCGGCAGCACCGAGAGCCTGAAGTTCACGGGAGCCTTCTACGGCAACGGACACGCCGTGAAGAACATGGCCTGCACGAACAATCCGTCGAACTACAGCAACAAGTGGCGCGGGCTCTTCGGCTGCGCGGCCGGCGCGACGATCGACGGCGTGGCGGTCGAGAACTGCGACGTTGCGGGATACCAGTACGTCGGCGCGCTCGTCGGACGCATCTACGACGGCACGGCCATCACGGACTGCTCGGCGTCCGGCAAGGTCTATGGCTACAATGGCTACGCAGGCGGACTCGTCGGCTCATGCGAGGACGGCGCGTTCTCGATCCGCGGCTCATCCGCCGCGGTCGAGGTGACCGGCGGCTCGAATCTGGGCGGATTCATCGGTCGCGCCTACGGCAGCGGGGCGTCGGTCATCGCCGACTGCCGCGCGGACGGCTTTGCCGGCGGCACGGGCAGCGTCGGCGGCTTTGTCGGCTACGTCTCCGCGCCGCTCTTCGCGACAAACTGCGTGGCGCGCGGCGACGTGAAGTCCACGGGTTCCAGCTACGGCGGTTTCGTGGGCTATGTCTCCAACGCCGGCGCGACAAACATCGCATGCTGGTGCTCCGGCGCCGTGTGGGGGACGGGCAACAACATCGGGTCGTTCGTCGGTCAGAGGTCGAATGGCTCGTTCGTCGACTGCAATGTCTATCCGTACGCCAACGGGGTGCGTCCGTTCTGCGGCAACAGCGCCAGCATCACGGGCGGCGTGTTCTCGTCCGAGGAGGTCAAGACCCGCTCCGCCGGATGGCCGAAGGTCGCGAAACGGGAGAACACGGTTCCCGCGATTCCGATCGCGACAGTCGATGAGCTTTTCGCGGTCACAAACAACCTCACGACGAACTACGTGCTGACGGCGGACATCGACCTGGGCGGCGCGGCGTGGACGCCCATCGGGCAGTCCACCGCCTTCACGGGCGAGTTCTACGGCAAGAACCACGCAATCTCCAACTACATTGTCACCACCACGGCGCAGAACGCAGGACTTTTCGGCAAGATCGGCGGCGGGCGCGTAAGCGGCGTGAGGGCGTACGGAAGCGTCACGGGCTCCAATTCGTACGTAGGTGGTTTCGCGGGCAAGGTCGAGTCCTATTCGATGGTCGACGGATGCTCGTTCGAGGGCGCCGTTGCAAGCTCCTCGACCTACGTCGGCGGGTTCGTCGGGCAGAGCTACAACTCGCCGAACATCCTCCGCTGCTGCGCCTCCGGAACGGTGGCGAAGACGGACACGAGCACCAGTTCCGCATACATCGGCGGCTTCGTGGGTCAGCATTCCGCCGGCTGGATCTCCGACTCCTACGCGCTTTCGTCGGTGAACGCGGGCAAGGCTGGATACGCCGGCGGATTCGCGGGATACGTGGGAAGCGCGAGCAGCGCCCGGATCGCGACGTCGTACTGCTCGGCGAGCATCGCCACGAACTCGTTCAGCTACATCGGCGCGTTCGGCGGAAACGTGGCGGCGGAGTCGGTCACGAACTCGTACTACAATTCCGGAGTGACGGACCTTCTCGCTCAGGGGCAGAGCGGCAAGGCGTCGATCAGCTACGTCGGCATCACGCCGGTCGCGGGCGCGGACATGAAGACGGCGGCGAGCTTCCCGGCGTTCGACTTTGATGCGACGTGGAATATCGACGAAGGGGAAACGATGCCGTATCTGCTGGCATTCCTCGTGCAGCGGAACGCGTTCATGACCTGGCTGGAAGACGAGCTGAACCTGCCGCCGGACACGGATCCGCTCACCGTCGTGAACGGAGTCCCGCTCCTCGCGCGCTACGTCTACGGCATCCTCCCGCTGAGCGGTCGAACGGACGCGGACGGGAACCCGCTCGTGGACTTCGGCATTGACGCGGACGGCACCCCGTGGTTTGCCCTCGCCTCGCGGAAGAACGAGGACGAATACGGCATGCAGTT
>JAEEGF011938532.1_pt1 | contig 21175 bp, 5 predicted proteins | sample 9134171 | NCBI WGS metagenome assembly JAEEGF01 (sample SAMN16246542, study PRJNA631951) | gut metagenome | biome: gut microbiome; feature: rumen; material: AP-attached | host: Bos | place: Iran: Karaj | collected 2018-10 | reverse complement strand
TGGATCATTGTTGTATAAATCACTTTGAATAGTCACTTTGCCGACATTACTGAGATTACCCGCAACAACCAATCTGTCTGACGAATCGATACATACATCCAGCTCAGAAGTCTTATTGACTCCGTTTCCAGTGATATCTCCAAAGCCTTCAACGCAGTATGTGTTAGTAAGATCAACCCTGTTTCCGCCCAGGTTCAGCTTAAGTTTCCTGGTATTATACCCTTCAGATACAAATCGGATGTTAGAAAACTCCGTGTGGCAGTTAAGAGTAATCTTGGTTCCCGCTGAATATTTAAGCGCACATGTGGATCTGGCCTCTATGAAAATATCACTTAGCGTATTGGCTTTGGGCATCACGAACTTCTCCGCAGTAGCAATCTCCGCGGGTTGTCCTTCTTCAGCAGTGTTCCCTCCTTCGCAAACAACCCAATATGGCGCAGTTTTATCTTTAATACTGTTTATATCCCAGACAACGTCAGCAAAGGTCACATAATCACCAAAATCCACAGAGCCCAATTTTCCAAATTTTGTGTGAAGGCTGTAAAAACCATGTTCGTTCAAGGCATCTTCACTAACCAGATAGAATGATCCATTCTTCCTGATCAGCTTTCCTCCGATGTTAAAACGAATCCTCTTACTTTCCGCTATAGGTGCCTTAACAATCTGAAATGCAGGCTTTAAGAGATTGAACAAGGGCTCTGTATATGCAAGCCTGCCCTCACCATCCTTAGCCAGCGCAATTGACTTCGGACCATCGGCCGTCTTCTCATACAGCGAAATATACAGTAAGTCATCAGCGTGGTCACCTGTAAGCTTTCCGGTTATCTCGATAGGCGAGGTCACAGAAATAATCTGTCCGGCCTTGTTCTTCTTAATCGTCACATAAGACTCAAAAGAACTGCTTCTTTCAAGTTTGACATTTCCAACCTTTGTCTTTCCGGTAACAATAATATTCTGTTCAAAGTCCTGATATTCTCTCAGGTAGAGTTCCCCAACATTACTCAGATCGCCGTTTACTGCGAACCAGTACGCAGGTCCAATACCGGAACCGCTGATCTCCAGCGCAGATGAGCCATTAACACCGTTTCCTGTTATCTTTCCAATCCTGTCGTCGGGCGTTTCATAATCTCCATCAGACAGATCAACATTGACAAGTTTCAGTCTATGCTTTCCAAGATTAATGTTGAGTCTGATCGGAGCTTTATTCTTTCCGTAAATACGAGCAATCCTGACACCCTCAAGTGTCACAGGACTTCCAAGAGTGAATTCTCCACCAACATGCAGATACGCAGGAATCTCCTCATCCAGACTCTTGATGAAAAGAGCTGCCGTCTGAGTCGGGGTGCTGATGTTTCCGGCATCCAGAGAAATATCCCTCTTACCGTATTTCTTTGTTCCATCGATAGTAATAAGATACCTGGCGTTCACGTTATTTATCGCTTTGATCTCAGCAAACGCACCGGCAAGATCATCAAAATACCCAAGTGTATAGCGCTTATCACCAACGTTGTTACATACATTGAGTACTACCGCACTCTCTGCTTCACCAGCACCGTTGTTAATATAAATGCCCGATTTAAGCTTCCTGGTCGTATATCTTACATTCCAGACATCTGCCTCACTGTACTTATCAACAACAAAGAAGCATGACGGAGCCTTGGTTGTGCTAACCAGACACTTTGTGGCCTCATAGCGGGTTTTCTCCATGTATTTATTGGTAATGCTCATTGCACAGCTATTGATAAGACGCTGTTTGCCTTCTTCATCAGTCGCCATGACATCATCAACAGGGCCACCCTCACTTACATTTCCGCTTATCTTAAAGGTGTTCTTAACGCCTTCGCCATAGGCAATACTATTATTCCCATCGCAGGAATAAATGTTTTTAAAAGAAACATTAGTTGCCGCATCAATCTCCGTCGATTCAAGGATAGCATCTCCCTGAACGGTGATCGCACCTGTCAGCGACTCGATACGATAACTGTCCGACAAAAGCTCGCCTACGCTTATAGCACCTTTTGAGGATAATACATAATTGTCCTCATCTTCTCCAAACAGATAAAGATGCGAACCGGCTTTACCTGAAATCTGACTGTAAGTATTGGCTGAACAAGCATTAAGAAAGGTCACCATGTTGCCGCCCAGCACCAGTTTTGCACTAACGCTTTCAGGTGTAGTAAGTGTAATATTTGAAAAACCAACCAACAGTGTAGGTGCAATATCTCCACGATGTGTCAGCGTATAATGCTCTCCAGGTTCACTATCGATGGAAAGACTACTCGCCTTCTTAGGGAAGGTCATCTTCTGCATGATATCGCCACTGGCGGTAAGCTCAATCTTGTAGCTTTTATAATCTGTCGCCTTTAGTCCGGCACCATTCCTGTCGATGGCGCTTATCGCATCTGACCATTTAACAAATTGACCAAGCTCAGTCAGGGGTTCTTCCGGGTCTTCATCATTATATACACTTACCTTCAGCCATGTCGTAATGAAAATAAGGCTCTTATCCATCATGGAAAGTCCAAGGCTAGTGTCAGACAGATCCTTATGTGAAGAAGTTGAGCTAAATGCAACGATGTCAGTAAGCACTGCTGCGGACTTAGCATTTTTGTTGCTTGTGAACTTCTTAAGGGTTCCGGAATAAGTCGCGATCACATCACCGCTCTCAAAATACCTGCCCTCTTCAGCCGGAACAAACTCAATGGGTATCACCGGGAAATAATCGTTCGGCACAGAGCCCTGGTAGTTGGAATAGGGCGGATCGCCGTAGTCCCAGCCGCCAAAGATCGTGGTTCCGGAGAATTCAATATGCGCATTCTGAGTAAGCCGGATTATAGGAAATTCCTGTCCTTCCGTAATGCCTTCGTAGAAATAGCAGTTGTCAACCTTAAGAGTCCCATCAACAAACACATCTGATGGATTATCCGGCATATATCCGGTATAAGAAGCGTCAGCGTCATAATTCATAAGCACGTCAAGCTTTTTGAGCGTAACATTGCTAAAAGTCACTTCACTTCCAATAGGTCTGACAATAAGCTGATCAACTCCGGTCACGCCCTGTATGGTCACGTTCTCCAGTACTGCCTGATCAATCGTGACTGTTGTGGAGATCGAACTCATGCTGTTCTTATAACCCACCTGAATCGTTCCGTTTTTGACGGTTCCGAGCTCGAAGTCAGTCATACCCTTGCAGATCAGTTTATGAGAATTCAGATCAAGAATAACATCACTGCAGTTATCATTAAAGAACCGGAAATCGTCATACTCTACGGTCCAGTTTGAGTCAAGACGGATGGTCCATGGGCCCTCTACCTCATCATCCAGCATGTCCCTAATATAATTTTTTACTTCATACAGTTCAACCGAACTGAACACCACTATTCCGTTCTTATCAAGCACCTTTATGGTGCTGACATCTATGTCCGTGCCACCCTTGATCTTTTGCAGATAATTGATCACAAACTTAGGCGTGGTGAACCTCTCCTGCTCGGTAGCTCTTTTGAAATTCTTACTGTCTGTGAGATATTTCCCTGCAGAGCAGTCGATGTAATACCAGTAGCCGTCTCCTCCATCCACAATATTATAGGTGTGGTTGGCAGCATCCATTCCCATTATGACTCTGCTGGGAACGCCAAGTTCTCTGGTAAGTCTGGTAAAGAGCTGTGCAAAAGACTCACAGGTTCCGTTTTTCTTTATCAGCGCGTGATAAGCCGTGTGGTACAGCGGGTAAGTCCTGTCAGAGCCTCCTGCTCCTGAAACAGTGCCGCTCACATGTTTTGTCACATAGTCAAATACTTTCCTGATCTTCTCCTGATTGGTTCCGTTTATGACATCAGCAAAAGTTGTATTCATCAGGTTTTCAACAGCTTCGTCTACCGCATTCTCCTCAGCTTTGGTAGTGATAACGGGAAGATAGATCTCGTAGACGAAATAATCCTTGCCATCGACAGTCTTTGTGCCAAATGTATTGCTGTCCTGATCTACCCTGCAGGGATCCTCGAAATAGAAGGTTCTCTGAATCCTGTTGCCAAGAAGGTTATATATATAATCGCCTTCATAAGGCTCCATGCCATCTCTTTCAGCTTCAAAATCGCAGACGTCAAGCATCCGGATGGTGCCCTCCGGATAAGCATCCTGCGCCACATATATCCTGTCGTAGACAAAATTATCATAACCGAAGTGATTTGAAGCATCATCGAAGTGCTCAATTGTATTGACACGATTTCTGATGACTTCGCGAACTGCAGCACAGGCAGCTTCTTTCGAATCGTATAATGTATCGTTTATGGGAGCCTTTATAATCCGGACCAGTTTCTCGATCTTTTTACCGTTTCTGATATGCTCCGGGAAATCAAACGTAAAGCGAAGATAGTATTTCCCTTCCGGAAAAGAGCTGTTGGAAGTCATACATACACTGAGATTTCTGTTCTCGTCTTCTTCAAAGCTGATGTTTAAAGGACTTTCGTCGCCGGTTACAACAATATATTCTCCGCTGGAATAAAGACAAGTCTCTACTTTGAGTTTCTCGTACACAGTAGCGCTGATATCTTCATTCAAAAGTTCAGATAGCTCAGCAGTATTACTAAAAGTATAGTAATCATTGCCATTTTTAAGATGGAAAGTAAATTTCTTAGCTTTTGTTTCAGACATTTCTGCCATATACAGTACCGGATGGTTAAAGTCATCGAGCGGAGACACATGGATCCCGTCATACATGTAATCGTCTGGAATCTGCATCCAATACTGAAGGGAGCTTTCATCCCCATCAGGAACATCAACTACCTCTTCTTCCAGCGCTACATCCTCATCAGATGCCTCATCTTCAGCATCAGCATCCTCATCGGAAGCAGGCTCCTCAGACTCCGTTTCATCGTCCACGGTCTCGTCTTCCTCACCATCTGTAACAGAATCATCTGCCTCAGAATCTTCAATGGAAGGGTCGTCTTTTGAAATCTGATCTGCGATGTTTTCTTCTTCAGCCGAAACCCCTTTCGCAGGGATGTCCGCTACGTTTTCATCAGTAGCAGCATCCTGAGTAACAGGGTAATCCGCATTCTGCATGGTCAGGTCAGTCTCTTCCGTAAAAGACATCTCCTCAGCAACCGCTGATGTCGTGATCGGAGAACTGATCACCAGGCTTGCGGATAACATAATGGCAAGTAATCTTTTAAGCATATTTAACCCCCAATAATCACAACCTGAAATACCAGGCGATATTTAAATCACACTTAAAAATATACCATTTTTAATCATCCATCATCAAGCTTTGAAAAATTGCAAATCTAAAAAGAGACCGGATTGAAATCCGGTCTCTTAAAAGTTAACGATATTCAAAATCTTTGTATGCCAATAGACATTTTAGCAGGCATCTCATTTAACAGAAATGCTCTTCTTATTCTTAAGGCAGGCAACCACAACTGCTGCAAAACCTGCTACTGATGCGAAGATTGCGATGAGCATTGGAAGCTCAAGTCCGCCTATGCCATAGCCTAAATTGTACAGGTCGAAGACGCCTTCATTGTAGACATCGTTCACTTCAAAGTCATCCATGTCTCCATCGGAGTAATAGTACTCGGATTCGTTTGATGTGACATTCGGTATCTCATACAGTTTTGCAGGGTCGATACCAAGTGAATTGCTGAATTCAGACTCCTGCTCTTCCGCGATATAATCTGATATGTCGTCCTCTCTGACAGGGTACTCGTTCTCCACATCAGCATTTGCTTCTCCAAAGGTCCTACCGGCTGAAGCGGTGTTTTTACCCTTTGAACTGCTCTTACCAGAACCTGTGCCGTAGCCTGATTCTGAATCATAGCTTGATGATGTGCTGTCTGTTACCTTTGCATATGACGAACTTCCTGACTTTGAACTCTTTGCTGAAGAGCTGGATGTTGAACTCTTCGTAGTAGTACCCGTAGTCTTTGATGTCGTTCCGGTTGTCCTGGATGTAGTACCTGTAGTCTTTGTAGTAGTGGTGGTCTTCCTAGTTGTTGTTCCTCCTGTTGTACTGCTCTTATTTGTTGTAGTGTTTATATAATAAGTAGCTGATACAACAGTACTGTTAGTCATTCCATCTTTTACAGCAATCGCCTTAACAGTCATGTTCTTGTCCACAGTTATTGAACCATTATAGAGATTGCTGTCCGCTGTGGGTGTTGTACCATCAACTGTGTAGTAAATCTTAGCGCCTGTAGTGGTTGTTGATATTGTAAGGATCTGAGCACCTGTATAGGTACCACTCTTCTTGCTGAAAGTAGGAGTTGTAACTTTCTTGGCAACATAGGCTGCTACTTCAACCTTAAGACTTGCTGATGCAAGCATTGTTCCGACGGGTCTAAGGCGAACATAATATGTTCCGTTTTTAAGTCCTGTAATGGATGTTGCGTTGGTTGAAACTGCAGTATATACTGTGTCGCTCAGAGCTCTGTACTCATATTTCTTGGTAGAATCAAGTCCTGTGATCATTCCATCGCTGTTTTCAGCAGTTGTGCAAGCCTTGGCTGTGAGCTTGGAAGGATTCTCTGCCTTGGTGATAGTAAATGTCTGAGGCTTACTGTCGACAAGATTCTCAGCTGTTCCGGCCTTCTTCTTAACTATCTCAAAAGTTCCGATCTTCAGTCCCGATGCAATCTTATATGTTCCGTCTGCAGCTGCGGTTATCTGAGTCTTCTCAAATCCTGCTCCGGATATCTCATACTCGGCGTCTTTTACAAGGCCTTTAAGTTTAGCACTCTGGGTACCTGATGCTGTAAAGGTAGCCTTAGGGGTCTCCTCAAATATAGCGTGAACAAGCTTCTTGTTCTCCAATGCTGTATATGCGGGTTCAGAAGTCTGTGTATAAACGCCTTCAAATGCAACCTCACCATCAGTGAGTGCCTTATCAGCAACGATCGCAACGTAACCTGCCTCTTTCAGGAAGATTCCGCCTGCTATCTGTACATAGCTCTCTTCATCTTCATAATCCAGAACAACATCGCCGCTCTTTTCTGTCTCAGATCCGATGGATGAGAACTCTGACTGTCCACCAAGGACTGTAAGGATATCCTTAGTAACGATACCAGTCTTACCCGTAGCCTTAACTGTTCCTGCATTGATAACAACACGGTCTGCAGCAATTGCAGTACTCTTTTCACTGCTTACTTCAATAGCACCGCCATTTACTGTTAAGACTCCGTCACTGATGCTGATAACCGGCAGCTCATCGTCTTCTTTATACTCGAATGAAATCTTTCCGGTTCCTTCTTCCTGGCCGAAAATATTGATAACAGCTTCGTCTTCTTCGTCCTCATCTTCGTCTTCAGCTACAAGCCTAGCGTCTGTTATCTTAAGCGTATGCCCGTCTGTGAGAACAATGTTAACGTTTCCATCAACTTTTATCTGACCTGTGATCTCCACATCTTCGCCGATTACATACCAGTCGTCTTTCCATGTAACATCTTCGTCGCTATCAAATACTGCCGCGTAATCATCGATAGAATAGCTAAGGCCTTTGTCGTCCTTATATTCAACAGTTCCGTACTCATTTCTTGACGGAACATACTCTTCGTTCTTCTCAATAGTAACATTGATAGTAGGAATGACAGCCTCTGTGGTATAACCATCCGGCAGAACCGCTACATACTCAAAGCTGTAACCGGCTTTCGCAGATGAAAAGCTCTCTTTGCTGCTGGCATCCGGGTTGATCTTCCAGGAAATCCCGTCTATCTGGATCTCTTTTGTCTCAGGAACAATATCTGATCCTTCCTGGGCATAGACAGTTGCAGGAATCATGTAAACGCCAATGATGTTCTGCATCTTTCCAATGTAAGCGCTGTCTGATCCGCCTTCTGATGCCGGCTCTGACTGTCCGTCGCTCTCTGTACCTGCAGCATCTCCTGAAGAACTATCAGTCAGTCCTGTATCGCCTTCAGTTTGTGAAGGATCATCAGATGAAGGATTCTCGGGTGCTGTGCTCTCAGTAGCGTCATTTTCTTCCTGCCCGTTTTCCTGACCTGTGGTATCCTGATCACCCGTATCGCCGCTCGCCGGCTCATCCTTTTTTTCTGATGGCACGATTACAGTTGCGGTAAGAGTATCAGGAAAAGAGATCTTGGTCTCCTTATCTCCTACATAGAGCTTCTGGGTTTTGATCGAATCAGAAAGACTCGCGAACTCTGTTATCGTAATGCTCTCAGTATTATTATCCGCCCCTTTGGCCCTGACTGCCGAAGCCATCGCGCTCAGCGGAAACTGTCCGATAATAAATGTTGCAGCAAGAGCTGCTGCTCCGACTCTCTTAAGATTTGCTGTCATACTACTCATGATACGTCTCTCCTTGAACTGTCCTTATAGTAATACATATATATAATTCTACTACCATAGCTGTTAAAAAATCTTAACGGCTCGTAAAAGTTTTATTAATACATTATACATCAAATCCTACTAAAAAGGTACTTTTTCAGCACTTTTATTGCTCCATTTTCTTAGCAAAAAGACCGGGGTGGAAACCATCTTCCACCCCGGCCAAAGGACCCAAAAATATTTATTTCCAATTACTTAAATCCAATGTTTGAAATACCAAAATCCTTGTCAATCGTAACTGTTATTGTTTTAGAATCTACCGTAGCCTTCACCTTGCCGGTCTGCAACTTGCCGTTCTTTACCGCATCCACCAGGCCTATCTCATGTGCGCTCATTGCACCTCCCATGGTGACACTACTCCCCTCCTACCTTAATTATCTCCTTATAACATAACACCCCCTAAGCCAATCCTCAAGAAGGACAGCTCAGGGGGTGTTTCAATTATTTATTCCCTGAAGTCATAAGCTGCAACGCCAAAATCCTTTTCAATCGTAATGGTGAATGAATACGGTCCTTCAGAAAACTTTGCCTTACCGGTCTGAAGCTTACCATTCTTGACATTGATTGTAAGACTGCCCAGCTCATCAACCATGAGTAAACCGTTGGCATTCTTACCGGTAGCCTTGTCAATTATAGGAAGAAGGTTTCCGTTTTCGTCCCAGGAAATGACGAGAGTTTTTGATTCCTCATCCGAGTAAGGATAAGCCTTTGTCGTAATCGATCCGGCCGTGCCTTCATAAATTGATGCAGCCACCCTGAAGCCGCTTCCGCTCTTGACAAACGGTACCCAGTAATCCACTACCAGTCCAAGTCTGTTAGCAGTAAACCTACCCCTCTCTGTCTGAACCTCTCCGGGTCTTACCGAACCATCGCCATTGAGGAAAACGAACGCATAGTTCTCAAATCCTTTGTCCATTCGTTCAGCGATCTTTAATATTCTCGCAACTTCAGCTTTGTCTGATTCAGGCAGATACTCAAAAACTTCGTCATTTGCCATGGTAGCTATTATGCCTGCAGCAGGAGTGTACGTCGCAATTCCTGCGTCTACTGCTCTTGCGCCATAACGATCAAGCAGGATTCCATCAACGAACATGTAGTACTTTGATCCGACCTTCCTAAGCCTGAGCTTGGACATATCACTAAAGTTACCACCCATGGCTCCGTCGTCCTCAACAAGGATCTTAATGCCTTCATTTGGGAAGTCAACCAGTCCTGTCATTGGAAGTCCGTTACTTCCAAGCTGATAGTATACCTCTGAGATCTGCATTTTGATGATGGTGTTCTTGATTGCAGCGCCACTGCCATTCCTTGCTACAAAGCTCTTAAGGCTTCCATCAGCATTAAAGATTGCAAGTGCCTCCGAGTCTCTGGTATAAACATGGAGCGTTGTGGACATTACGCCGTTATCGCCATAGTAGTACCACTTGCCTCCGGTCTTCCTCAGAGCGTTGACTTCCTTCCTGCCTGTATTCTGATTGAAGTAGAAATAGTAGTTTCCATAAGCAGTCTCAACAAGTGTTCTTCCCTTTGCCAGCGTTCCGTCTGCTTTTCTGTAGCAGTCAATTCCTTCAAAGGATTCAGCTTTCGGATCTGTCTCAACAAAAGCCTCATTTCCTGTCTCAATGCTGCCGTCAGCTGCAAATCTGTAAAGTTTGCCTCCAACTGTATAGTCAGTATCACGTAAAAGAGCACCTATAGGCATTTCACTTGTTTCGACAGCATTGAAGTATATCTTCTTCTTTTCACCCTCACCGGTAATGCCAAGACTGTCAACCACCTCACCATAAACATTGGTCCTGACGGTGTTCATGGTCTTCCATCCTGTCTGAAGAACGCCGCTCTTAGGATCAAAGTAGAAGTAGAACTCTCCGGAATAGCTTTTCATAGAAAGATCTGATACATCAATCACTTTCACTCGTCCGTCGCTCACAGTCCATCCGGTGTGCATGGAGTTATCTTCGTTGAAAGTATAGTACTTGCCGCCGATCTTGACCATGTAGCCTGCAGGTGCTAAATCTCCCATCAAAACATAGTACTTCTTACCATCAAGGGTAACCCAGCCGGTCTTATATAAAGAGCCATCCTTATTGATAATGTATCTGTATGTATGTCCGGAGAAGTAATACTCATAAAGATAGACTTTGCCCGGAGCATAAATATACCAGGTTGAAGGATTACCTGAACCATAGTCAGGATTGGCCATATATTTTTCATAGCCCTTGGCAGTCATTACTCCGATCATTCCATCATAAAACATGGGTTCTGCCAGTCTTCCTTCAGGATTGAAGGCATACCTCTTACCACCTATGGTCTGAACACCTGTCATCAGAACACCTGAAGAATTCTTTACTCTGTAGTATGAGCCGTAAACTTTATAAAAGTCCGTAGTACCATTGACAAGTACTCCATCTTTGGTGCAGATATAGTAATTGCCCTTATAGCTGACTATATGATTGTCATCTGCCGTACTGAGCATGCAGGAGTCCTCAGGATCAAAGAAGAAAGTTGTTCCCTCGACTGTCTTTACAAATCCTGAAGCCAGTTTCCCGTTCTTGTCAAGGTACAGGTACGGCTGATGATCATCGCCATAGTACAACCAGGAATTGGTAACTTTCTTTTTGCACTGCGCATCACTGTAGAAGAATGTGCCTGCTGCAGGATTCTTGGCATTACTGAACTTCATGTAAAGCTGAGTAAATTCATCTCCAACATGCGCATAATAATTTGTCAGGAAGCCTGTCCCGTTATCATCCACATAACCTTGGTCATTACAGAAATATACTCTGCCGCCAAAATTCACGTAGGTACTGAAAGCGATCATTCCTTCTTCATCAACATAGAATGAACTCTTGTCGTCTTTGACAATCTTAGGTCCGGTAACTATCGCGCCTGTAGCATCTGCATAATACCAGTCGTCCGTTGCGTCATCATCGCAAAATCTTCTGGAAACATCGATAAGTCCGTCTTCATGGGCATAGTACTTCTTGCCGTTCACGTAAAAGAACTCATTCTCTACGTTTTCGCCATTAGGGGAGTTGAAATATGCCGCATTTAGTGCCTTCTTGGCAGTAGTTGGCTGAAAATCTTCATCCAGGTAGAAAAGTCCGCTCTGACGAACTCCGCCCTTAAACCAGTATCTGACTCCGCTCACAACATGTGCGCCATCAACAGTCAGGGGATCACCAACCTGATCCCTCATTAATCCTTCAGAGTCAACCCAGGTTGAACCTTTTCCTCTTGGAACCCATGCCATGCCGACCTGGTATCCATATGCAGTATTGAAATAATACTCATCAGAAGATCCATCAGGCTTCTGCCAGCCCGTGAGGACTTCACCCTGCTTGTTGATGACAAAGCCATGCTGTGTTTTTCCATCCTTATTGCTTTCACCACGAACAAGATTGTAATGAGTGTCGAAATAATACAGCTTATTTCCAATTTTTGTAACTCCGGTACCCATCGGAAGATGGCTTACAGTATCGTAATACCTTATAAAGACTTCCCCTGTCTTCTTAAGAGCAGCATTTCCGGTAGCTACAACCTCACTTGTAGATGCATCAAAAGCAACGAATCCTGTAAGGTACTTGCCGTTATTAAAGTATGGATCGTCTTCTCCTGTACTGCCATTTACGCAAACGGTGCAGCTGATCGTCTTAACACCGCCAATATTCAGGGAAATGGTAGTCTGTCCGGGACCGCTTACAACAAATTCTTTTGCAATCCATCCGTCAACTTCTTTCTCTGAACTGCCGTAGTCGCGCACAACAGTACTGTCAGCAACGCTCCAGAACGTTTCACATTTAGTGTTGGCTGAATATGCAGCTTTCACAACAACTGTCATATCCTTACCAAGCTGAGCTGTAATCTTAGTCTTTTCAAACTTGGCGCTCTTAACCTTTACTGCCTCCGCAGCTTCAACAGTCACATTATAGTGTTTTTCGAACATCGGCTTGCCGCCTGCCATCGTGGCATGAGTAGCAATTGTGATCACAGCACTTTTGCCGGCAACAAGACCCTTGATATTACCCTGCGCATCAACAGAAACCGCCTTGGGGTCGGAACTTGAGTAGACAACACCTGAATCAAGTGCATCAACAGGCAATACTCTTCCGAAGACTCTCATGGTCTGGCCCTTGTATAATCCCACTTCCTGACCTTCAGGAAAAACAGTTTTGGTTGCATATTCAACCATTTCAAGCCCTGTAACCGACGGCTCTTTTACGTATACAAAGAACTCTGCCGGCGTTGAATCTGCGTAGAATTCATCACAGAAATATTCATTTCTTGTTCCGGCTAAAAATGCAAAATATCTTCCTGCACCCAGATCTGATATTTCGTACACGTATTTTCCTGCAACATATTTAGCTTCAACCGTTTCATAATCATTGGCCCCATAGCGGACATAGCGCATTGTTCTTCCATCGCCGCCCACGCATTCAAGGCTCACGTCAGCGTCGTGGCTGTCTGCTGAGGAAACATCTGAAATAGTGGCAACCACAGGCATCGGAAGGCTGGACAGAGTTACGGTATTTACACTATCAGAATATCCTCCACTCACCTCATAGAAACGTCCGAATAAATACCATTCACCTTCGTCCAGCAAGGAAAAATCGATAGGTAAAGCATTGGCAATGTAGTATTTCTGAAGCTTTGTGCTATATACATTATCTTCATAGTGATTCAGTTCATACTGGATGCCCTGCCTGGTACCGATCTTGACAGGATTTGTCCTGTCTGCGCTCCTCGAAGCGTAGACTTCAATCTTAATGTCACTGCCATATCTGTCGGATTCGAAAGTCACGCCGGGACCTACCATCCTGTCTGTATCAGCAGGATCATAATGATGGATGAAACCTATTTTATTTGCTGAGAATGACGGATCATCATACCCTACAGGAACAGGCTTCTCAGGAACTCCCAGAAGGTCTTCAGCATCTTCTACATCAGTAGCCTCAACAAGTACAGGCCATGTGCTGTCATCAGCAACATCGAAGTTTGCTACAAGCTCTTCGCTAAGCTCGAAGCTTGCAGGAGCAGGCTGATATCCTGATACCTGAAGGTCAAATTCTGAAACGTCGAGAGTGATATCACCTGTGATGAATTCAGAAGCTGAAGGAATACCTGAAAGGTCCTCTTTAGAAGCTCCTTTAACTACCAGTTCTTTTTCATCAACAGTCAGTGTGTACTCATCCAAAACATTTACATAGGCGCCTTCAAGCAGCTCAGATCCTGCAGGCACAACGATAATGCCGTCTTCAGGATAGGTATCCGCTGAAACGGAAATCTCCTCTGTAGCCGGGAATTCCAGCACTACAGGGCGCTTAACGATATTAACCTTTGAAACTGCATAGGCGGTCTTTCCGTCGGAAGCAACTGCCTTTACAGCTGCGTAGAGCTCTGTTCCTGCAGCGGCCTTTGCAAGATCTGCTTCCTCAAGAGCCTTGAATTCATCGGCCTTCTCTTCATCAGTAAGCTCGGCAAAAGAGCTGTCGGCTACGTCAAAGGCCTTCGCATCAGCGATAAACTTATAGCTCGTCTCAAATGTGAGCGCATCCTCTGCGGACTCATCGCTCTTAAGCTCGTAAGATACGCCGTCCTCACCTGTTACTGCCGGTGCAAAGAGCGCATCGAGATGACCGTCCTTATTGTCGGAGCTCTCGCCGTACATGAGATCAACGTCACTGACTTCGAAAGTCAGGTCTGCCTCGATGACGTCAGCAGCAGGAAGCTCATCTTCTTCCAGGACCTCAGAGGCATCACTCGCCTCTGCTTCTGCCACAGTCTCTTCTTCAGCAGTCTCGGCGTCCTCAGCATCTTCGGCGTCTTCATCCCCATCGCCTGTCAAGGCTTCATCTGCTGCATCATCAGCAGCCTTAAGCGCCGTCTCTGCCGACTCCTCATCAGTTACGTCTTCAGCATCCGAAAGCTCGTCTGCTTCCCCTGCTAAAGTATCGCCGGCTTCAGCAACCGGAGTAGTCAGTTCTGATGCCTCGGCTGCAAGAGCCAGATTCGATGGCATCAAGGTCCCGGCCGTTACTGCAATGGCCAGTAACCAGGATAACACTCTTTTTTTCATAGTTTTTGCTCCTTATATTTAGTAATGGAATTACTTTCTTGCCACAATCTTGAAGGTTGCAGTCACTGTTCCGGCATAGTCTCCAAGACCTCTTACAGTGATCTTGCCTGTTCCCTTCTTGATATTGTTGCTGTATCCGACAATCTCATAGCAGCGGGCCGCATCGGCGTCTGACATTCCTTTGATATGAATGGCTGACTTGCCGGGTGTAATGGCCGAGCCCGTATAGGACTGCTCATCAACGCTGAACTTAAGGGTCTTGGCAGCTTTCTGCGCGAAACGGTATTTGCCGACGATCTTCCCGTAATAGTTGGCGTTCAGGTTCTTCACTGTCACTCTGATTACGGCGCCTGCAGGGATGATATCATCCTTTGTTACCTCAATACCCTTCTCTCTCAGTACCGATATTGTGTTCTTTCCTGATTTAACCTTTACGATCGTATCTTCATCATAAGTGTATACAGCTGTCTTTTCATAATCCGTACCTGCAACAAGCTTGGTTCCGGTCCTGTTCTCAGTTATGGTGAACTTCTGGGTGAACTTGTTGGCCTTGGTACTTGCCACCTGATCTGTAAGGTTTATGGTGAGGTCTGAGGTATAGCCGCTGCTCACCTTGAAGTTTACAGTCTTGGTTCCCTGGAAGTTGCCCTTTCCGGTGATGGTTGCTTTTGCATCTCCAACAGCATTATTACCTGTGTAGGCGATTGCGTAATCTTTTTTGCCATTAAGCGTCTTGCCTGCGTAGGTTAATTCGGTTACAGGTTTAACACCGGCCTTCTGATAACTATAGTCGTCAAAAATCTCATTAGTCTGGGCAGCTGCAATATCGGCAGGTAAAATCTTGGCGGTCTTGGTGACTTTACCTGAATAAGCTCCCATGAAAGTGTAGGTATATGTAGCAGTACCTTTGTTGATGTTATTCTTGCCGGCAACAGTATAGTCTTTGCCCTTTTCAAGAGTTGTTTCTCCGCGCTTAACTGTTGTTCCCGGTAAGATTGCGCTTCCTGTATAGGTATAGCTGTCAGCCAGTCCTGTAATTGTAACGTCTGCAGCTGTTAACTTTATAGGGTTGATCTTAAAAGTAACGGTCTTAATGCCCTTTACTGTTATTCCGTCATATGCAACACCTGTACCGCAAATGAGTAGTTTACCGGTACCTGCTTTTTCATTGTCTTCAAAGAAGTAGGTATAGTGCTTGTCAGAGCCGTATGTAAGCTCTTTTCCTTTATAGCTGACCGTAAAATCAGGATTTACCGAATAGCCGCCGGGACAAGGATGCTTTGAGATATCCTGTGCCGGGATCTTGGATACGGTGAGCTTGGATGCGGGTACATCCTCGGCACTGATGACATGGACAGCATTCATTATCTCAACTTCGCTGAAGTCATAATTGGCACCTGCACCATCTTCTACCGCAAGAACGTAGATTCCGGGAGTGCTTACTCCATCATGGAAAATAGTTTCTCCTGATGTTTTATACTCATATTTGACATCCGTGTCTACCTTAAGAGTTCTGCCATCTACAGTAACCTTAGGGTTAGGATACTGGGTGACATAGGTATCACCACTCTTCTTGGCGTTTAGATTGACAGGGGTAAAGGTAGCCAGGCCTGATATAAAGTCAGTCATGTTAACTGAACGCTTTAAAATAGCAAATTCAAAAGTCTTTGACCCTGCATAACTGCCCTTAAGCGTGACCTGAAGCCTTGCCATGCCGCTTGCATTGATATTGTTGCTGTACTTGGTTGTATAGTCGGTCTTGAATGTAAGAAGCCTGTTTCCGAAGTATACGCGAAGATCCGGAATGGTCTGTGCCTTGCCGTTATAAACAAGACCGGAATAAAGAAGCTGTGATTTCGGAATCCAAAGGCCCTGATATTCCTCAACATTGAATTTCGAATAGTCGCCATCGAATTCATCCATTTTATCTTCTTCAGTAATAGTTCCCCACCTGTTGTAGTCAATGAGATCGACCTTGACGAAGTCGGAATCGCTGAGAGCAAGTCCGGGCTTAATGGCTACAGCCGATACAACGCCCTTCAAAACAGTAACGTCCTGTCCGATTATGAGTGCGTCACTGTACTCAAAAACTCCGGCTTTGTTGCTCTCATATCTGTTAGTCTCTTCATTCCATTTTACGCAGTTATCTATCCAAGCAGGGAAAGGCTCTGTTGCATCAATCCTGTAGAATATCTGAGCATCCTTTGTTCCGCTGAGTATGTTAAGACGTGCGCCTTCGGTAAATCCGTCGGGATAATAGAAGTATGGAGTCTCAGCTTTATCTTTTTCCTTGATCTTTACATTGACTCCGGCTGATGCAGTTCCTGCCGAAACGGTAACTGTCGCTTCGCCGACAGTCTCATGGAGTTTCAATACTACTGCGCCTTTACCTGTAGTCTTGTCTTCCTGCGAGATTTCTTTTATCGAAACTATTGACTCATTTGAGGACTTTGCCTTGATCTCTGCGTCAATATGCTTTGCAGGAAGCAGAGTCGCCTCAATGGTGAGCGTTGAAAGTCCGGCCTCGATATCATCGACATAGCACACAACATCTGTCTCGCTGAGTGTGATCGAAGAAACAGACTCGGCCTCAAATACCATGAAATTCCACCAGTAGTCAGGGTATTCCTCGCTGTACTGTTCCAGATCCGCATCGGATATCTCGGTCTTACGAACACCCTCGATCGAACGGAACTGAGTCTTGGTACCGGGATAATAGATTGCTTCAAGCTTCTTATAATGACGGTTTCCGCTAAACTGATATATCTTTTTCAGTGACTTGGGAAGATATACTTCTCTTAAGTTTACATCGTCGCCGCCCGTAAATACATTGCTGCTAATCTCGATTATTCCTTCAGGGAACGCGAGAGTTTTAAGTTTTGGATTGGCCCAGAAAGCTGCTTCCTCTATAACGCCGTTTTTGAATGCCGGAAGCTCGATTGACGGAAGATCACAATTTTGAAACGCTCCCGCTCCAATCTTTGTGAGGACGCATCCTGCGCCAAAGTTAACGTTTATAAGACTGCTGCAGTCCCTGAATGCATACTCTTCTATAACGGTAACGGAAGAAGGAATATTGACTGTCTCAATATATGAAGGCACAGCCCTGAACTGTGCGATACATGTAGGAATGTGGGTGATGCCCTCTTCAAAGTTCAGAGTCTTTAAGGATGTGCAGCCCGCAAAGATATTCGAGGTATCAAGAACAGTTCCGTCATGAGCCACGAAAGCTTCCATGGACTTAGGAACCGTGAAATCGGTAAGGGCGCTGCAGTCAATAAACGCACTCTGTCCTATTTCGGTAAGTGTTGATGTACCTTCAAAATGAACTGCCTGTAGTGCTGTGAAATCTTTGAACGCCAACTCACCAATAAGTGAGATGTTCGGATCAATAACCAGATCGGTCACATTCTTATAATCATCTGCATGAATAGCCGGGAAACAGCTCTTTACGGTGTAGTCTTCCGGATTGATATAATTATTCTTTGTGCTGGTTCCCCAGATGTATAGTGCCACATGGCCACTCCAGGTATAGACCTGAGCAAAAGAATCATCATCCTTGCTTACAGAAAACGGCTCAGAATAACGTTTTGCAGCTGTCGCGGGAATAAAACCATCTTCGGGCAGCTCTTTGTCAGCTTCTCCTAAAAGATTAGTCTCTTCCTCTGCTTCAGTCTCAGAAAGCAGTTCTTCGTCTGTTTCCTCAACTATTTCCTCTTCAAGCTCGGTTTCGTCTTCTGCGATTGTTTCATCGCCTGCAGCTTCTTCATCGTCGCCGGTTTCGTCGTCGTCGGTCTCGTCGCCCGCTTCATCGCTGCCGTTTTCGGAATCAGCGCCTTCCCGGGGCTCAGAACCTTCCTCGCCGTCATTTTTGTCCTCAGCGCCATCAGCTTCCTCTTGGGCCTCTGAGCCTTCTATGCTGTCATTTCCGTCCTCAGCGCCCTCCAGGATTTCTGAGCCTTCTATGCTGTCCTCTGCACCATCCTGTGTGGTGCTTCCAGTTAGAGAAGCCTCATCGCCTGCCTCTGAAGCGACTGCAGATACAACCTGCGGGTTAAGTTCTGATACCTCAGCCGCAATAGCCTGCATAGGCGACATCAGTGTCCCGGCCGTAACAGAAATGGCCAGCAACCAGGTCAAAAGTTTTCTACGCATAATCCCCCTCCTATGAATTTAATGATGAATTCAGATGTATTTATAAAAATATTATTAATATTCTAACAAATATACTTTATTTCAGCCACATAAAAGCAAAAGCGCCCCATTTAAGGGCGCTTTAGTCCACTTTCAGAGCAGCATCACTCTCACTTAAATTACGGAGAAGTCCTGATCAGATACGTTGTGATCGAATAGCCTTTCACTAATGCGGAAAAGGACTTTTCAGCCATCACTATACTGTCCTTGTCCGTCACATCGCACCAGTTCTCACCGCTGCTCATGTCCTCGCTATCCACCTCGCCGCTCGTCCTGATAGCCGTGACCTCTCTGATTTCCCCATCCATTCCATCAAGCTCAAACTCCCAGATCTGGTCATCAGCTGAAGGATTGAGGGCCACAATGACATAATCCCCGCTTTCCGGGTCATAGGCAGCCACAGTGTCTGTACCTGACTTCACAATGCTAAATCCCGGGCGGATGTATCTCGTAAACTGGCCGAAGCCATAATACTTCTTTCCGACAAGAAGTTCGCCTGCGTCATGATCAGCAATGGCAACTCCCCAGAAGGGTTCTCCACCGGAAAGAATCCTGTCTGCTTCCGTCCTTGTCAGCGTATCAAACTCATTTTCGGAATCGATATGCATATCCGCAGCATTCCACATGATCCATGCGGACGGATACATTCCGTTTAAATCCTTTATTATCTCATCCGCAAAGCCAAGAGCCGCTTCCATGGGGCCGGATTCCGAACCCAGCGAATATGTATTGTCAACTTCGCTCATCCAGAGGTTCTTCCCGGCTTTTAGCGCCGTATCCTTCAAGGCTTTTCTTTTATCGCCCTGATAGGCATGTGTATCTATCCTGGAAAGCGCTTCCTTTGCAGGGTCAGACAGCTTGTTAAAAGAGCTGATGGCAGTATTTATGCTTGTCTCATCGGTTCCGCATATGATCAGATCCAGCCCCTTGCTTCTGAGCTCCTTATCCAGCTCTTCGATAATACGGGACTGGGACTTTCCCGGGCTGAAGTGGCATCCCTCCTGCTTTTCGCTGAAAGCAGACCAGTAATTTGTCGCAGGCTCATTCATCGGGCTTACGCTCTGAAATTTCACAGCGCTGGCCTCATAAAAATGCTCTATCACGTCTGTCATATAGCAGGCAAAAGCGCGGTATGAATCCTCTCTCAGGTTATCGTTCCCGGCCTTTTTATTTCCTGAACTGCAGCCACTTTTTGTCATAAAATACGGCGGCGAATTGGAAAACGCTTCGCAGATAAACTCATCTCCTGCGCTCTTAGCTGCTTTCTTCAGGACATTTACCTGATTCCTGTCAGCATCCCAGTCATAATTCCATGCATAACCGCATTCAAAGTCTGCCCTCGCAAAGCTTCTTTCATAGTATTCTTTTGAATTCAGGGCAAGGTCGATCCTTGTCACATCGACAGCATATCCCGGAACTATCGAATCAGACCGCTTTATATGCGCAGCATGAAGGAAATCGCCTGAATCCTCCGGCAGGGGTCCGTCTGTCACATTGTCTCCGCCACCGATGTTATAGCGTCCGATGTTCAGCCCCAGACCTTTTTCTTTGTCAAAAAAGATCTCTGCCGCCTCTGCAGTGAGCTCCTCACTGTAGCCGACCCTGTTAGCCCACCAGCAAAGACTCGTCCCCCAGCCTTCAAACTCTCCGTATCCGTCACCATCAGTATCGTTAAAGACCTGATGGTCGGATATATCTATTACGACCGTCCTGGCCGCTGATGCGCCGCCATCGGCCAAAGCACCGCCGGTCAGAATGCCGCCTTCAGCCGGTGTGCTTCCTGTTCCTGCACAACCGGTCAGCATTATGACAGACATCAATGCAGCTAAACCAATTCTGTTCCGTGTTCTCATCAATGCAGCTCCTCATTCCACAACGCATCACCCTATGACTCAAGCAGCTCTCTAAGCGACTCTTCCACTTCACAGGTGACCGACTGCATCTTCTGGATCGAGGAGTCGGTGTCTTCAGCCGAAGCAACGAGGCTCCGGGCTCTTTCGTTGACGCTCTCGACAATTTCAGTGAGGCGCTCGGATTCTACGATGAGCCTTTCTATGGTCTCCTTGATATCATTATTGTTCTTATTGCTGTCGTCGGCAGTAGTTTTGGAATCTTCGGCAAGAGACTTGATCTCACCGGCGACAACAGCAAATCCCTTTCCTGCATCTCCGGCACGCGCAGCCTCGATGGAAGCATTGAGTGCCAGAAGGTTTGTCTGATTGGAGATAGCAATAACGTCGGCGTTATTGGTTCCGAGCTTTTCAAGATACCCCTCAATGGTTCCGAGAACCTCCTTCAGGTTCTGTGCAAAGGTCTCCACATCGGCCATGGACTGCGAGATTCCGGTGGTCTGTTTGGCATTTTCTGCGCTGGACTGCTCGATCTGATCGATGGTGGAAAGGAGGCTGTCGAAGTTCCTGTTGATTCCCTCGGCCACTGAGGATTTCTTTTCCGCCATCTCCTCCTGAACTCTCTTCACCTCATCCGCAAGCTGCTGAGCCTTGTCTTTTTCTTCGTAGGCCCTGTCCTTGATGTGATGAACGCAGTTGTGTCTGTGGCTGAAGC
>JAEEGF010575530.1_pt1 | contig 21175 bp, 18 predicted proteins | sample 9134171 | NCBI WGS metagenome assembly JAEEGF01 (sample SAMN16246542, study PRJNA631951) | gut metagenome | biome: gut microbiome; feature: rumen; material: AP-attached | host: Bos | place: Iran: Karaj | collected 2018-10 | reverse complement strand
CCGCAGAAACGAGCTCCGGATCCGCGAAGCCGAGCTGAAGCGGGAATCCGACGTGAAGCAGGCGGAGGCCGACGCGGCGTACGAGATCCAGCAGCAGGAGCAGCGGAAAACGATCGAGATCACCACGGCGAACGCGAACATCGCGCGCCAGGAGCGCGAGATCGAGCTGAAGAAGAAGGACGTCGAGGTCACCGAGCAGACGCTCGAGGCGGAGATCAAAAAGAAGGCCGAGGCGGAGAAATTCGCCCGTCAGCAGAAGGCCGAGGCGGAGCTCTTCGAACGGCAGCGCAAGGCGGAGGCCGAAAAATTCGAACGCGAAAAGGCCGCCGAGATCCGCAGGATCCACGCGGAGGCCGAAAAGTTCGAACGCGAGAAGGAGGCCGAGGCGCAGCGCGTGCAGGCGGAGGCCGAAAAGTACGCGAAGATGCAGGAGGCCGAAGGCATCAAGGCGGTCGGCGAAGCGGAGGCGGCGGCGATCGAAGCCCGCGGCATCGCGGAGGCCGAGGCGCTCGAAAAGAAGGCGGAGGCCATGAAGAAGTACGGTCAGGCGGCCATGATGGAAATGATCGTGAAGGCGCTCCCCGAAATGGCGGCGTCGATCGCAAAGCCGCTCGAGTCCATCGACAAGGTAACCATCATCGACGGCGGCCGCGGCGGCAGCGGCGTGGACACGATGGGCGGCTTCGTACCGAGCGTGCTGGCCCGCACCATCGAAACGATGAAGGAAGTGACGGGACTGGACCTCGTGGACGTGATGAAAGCAAGCACCTACGACGCGAAGGTGAACCGCAACGTCACGGTGCAGGGCGATCCGCAGGGCGCGGTAAAGACCGTCCTGGATCCCGAACCCGCCGCGTAACGGCAACGCAAAAAGCCCCGAGCGATCGGGGCTTTTTCTTTATTTCTGCGCGATCTCCGCCGCGCGGGACGCACGTTCGCCGTGCGCTATGCGGGGTCTCCGCCTTCGTACGGCAGAATCCAGCAGGCGCCGGTTTCACGGATCGTTCCGTCCTGATCGCAGAAGAAAACATACCGGTATCCTCCGCGCACGACCTCCGCGATCCACAGTTCTCCGTCGTTCATAAAGTCGGAGACGGTCGCACCGATTTCCCTCGCATTGACCGATCCGGCGAATCCGAGCAGCGACAGCGCATTCACACGGACCCCTCTGCACGGCTCCCATCCGTCGACGTATCGTTCTGCAACGAAGCCCTCCAGTTCAAAAAAGTCGGTCGGTTCCACAACTTCGCTGAAATCCGCGTCAAAATCAAACGCGTATCCGGGCATGTCACGGAAACTGAAATTGTAGAAGAGCATCTCGTCCGGGGCCATATAGACGTAATCCAGTTCCCCCGCCGTGCGACGGACCTCCAGATAGTTCATGGAAAGGAATCGGCACACGCCGGATTGATCGATCGCCGTCCACAGATCGGTATACCGGCTCTGTTCCCCCGGGCAGGCGTACGCGAACCAGTCCATCGCCGTTATTTCTTCGTAGGTATACATCTCGAGGGGGATTTTATACGCGGATTCATTCAGCGAATACAGTTCATCGTCATCCGTCCGGATCTGAATCTCCCCGGTCTCCCATTCGCAGGCCTTCACCGTTTCGGAAACGACCGCATTGTCCCGGACGGTATAATACTCCGTCCAGACGAGACCCGTGCCCGCATCGTTCCAGAACAATCCCGGATACCGGCTGCTGCCGGCGCCGGTAAGACCGCTGTAGCCCTCCGGCCAGGCGCTTCCGGTCCTTCCGATCTCCCGTATGCCGCCGTTGACGTAGGAATACACAATGCACGCGGATCCTCCGTGGCTCGTGTCTCCGTTGTAGATCAGCAGTTCCGGGATCCCGCTTCCGTCCATATCATAAAGGCCGAACCGATGCGGTTCATCGTTCAGATACTGCCCCGGAGAAGCCGACAGATACTCCCTGTCCGTGATAAACCGGCGGTATGCATCGACCCAGGGATCGTATCGGCCCGGCGGCTGCGGGGTCGTAAACCCGCTGTTTCTTCTTTCGATCTCATTGATCGTTTTTTCGACGCACTTAGCGTATACCTTCATGCCGGCTTCGTTCGGATGCATGGAATAATCGCTGGTCACCTTCAGCCACTCAAGATCCTGTTCCCGAGCGCCGAATTTGATCGGATGGATGTATGGATCCAGGCTGTATGCCAAATGCCACTTGAATTCTTCCTCAACCGGACAGAACTCGATCTTCATACCGTGTTCCTGACATTCCTTAACGATCAGCTCCAGCCGTCTGTTGAATTCGCTGACGGCATCGTCGATGAACTTGCATTCAAAGATGTTAAACAGCGGATTTCCGAGGTGCCCCTGAAAGATTGCGCTGGAATAATAGCTCAACAACTGCGGATATCCGACCACGATGATCGTTGCATTCGGCGCTGCTTTCGCAATCCGTTTATACGCATCACGGATCTTGTAATATCCGCCGTTCGGATAATCATAGAAGTGGTCCAGTTTATCCTGAAGATACTCATACAGATAGAAACCCGAAACGCTGACCGCCGCCGTTTTGAGCACTTCCACAAATTCCATATCGTTTCCGCCGATGGAAACCGTCACATAATCCACGTCATCCCGCGTATAACTCCCCAGACCGTCGTTAAAAATATTCAGCTGACCCGGCAGATAATACGTTCCGGAGAGGCCGTCGCGATTATACGTCTTTTCTTTCTCGGAGTCGTCGACTCTTTTTGTGCGGTCATTGTTTTCGCGGGAATAATCGATATGAACCGTCCTCGCGCCGGAGGAAGCCGCAAAAAACCAGTTTTTACCGTACTCCATGGGAACGCAAACTCCCGCACTTACGTTATCGATCACGATCTGACCGCTCCACGCATGCTTTGACCGGTGCGCCAGCCAGCCCTCCCAGGCGTCCACGTTGTCCTTCCGTTCTCTGATGTCTTTGATCTCCTGCCCGAAAAACGGCGTATTTCCTTCGCCGGAAGCATAGGAATCGCCGAGCGAAACAACGACGCGAACGGTTTTCCCGGCACGTCCGGCATCCGCCTGCGCGGCATTCTCCCGCCCGAACGTCACGGCGGACAGCAGGATCGCAAAACCGATGATACCGCATGCGACGCGTTTCAGTACGTTCCGGATACCCATCATCGATCGACCTCCTCCATCGTCATAGTCTCAAGCAGCGGTGCGGTGATCCTCATGACCATCTTTATGCGGATCTCCGAAGGCTCCGGGTCGATCTCATAAAATGTTCCGGAGATACCGTCGTATTGCACGCTCGTCCCGGTCTCGGACAGAATATGCGCTGTTTCCCAGTATTCGCCGGAATTATAGGAAACCGGATTTGCGGTAATCGCTCCGTTGACGGAAACGATTGACCAGACAGCGCCTTCTCCCGTGATATATGCCGTCATGTATACGGGATGAACCTCGTCAGAGCGTTCGGAGATCTCCTTTTCTTCGATCGATTTGCCGTTCGCACCGTAGGTCGTTGTGATCGGATACTGCGTAAATCCGCGCTCCTTCAGATCCCGATACGCCTCCGCTTCGGTCTGCATCGTCCTGGAATCGGAAAACGCCGTTTGAGAAACGACCGAGCCGATCGCCTCCATTTCCGTCACGGCGTCCGGACGCTCGATAACGGTTTCGGAAACGTACTTCGGCGGCGCGTCGTCGGCCCAGTCCTCCCAGCCGCTGTTCTGCTGTTCGACCGTACCTTTCGCGCAAAGGCTGTTTATGACGCCGAAATGCATCAGCAGAAAGACCGCAAGAAAGATGAGAAGCAGTACCGCGATCGCGATCACCGCGATCCGAAGCGTCTTATCCTTCTTTCCCTTTTTCCCGCCGGACTGTGCGGCGCCTGCCCCTTCTGCACGGCATTTCGGGCAGAAGCCCTTTCCGTTCAGCCGGCTTCCGCATTTCGAACAAAACCGTTCCATATGATCCCTCCTGTTTTCGTGCGATGATAAAAAAGCGGGACGCCCCGCCGAAACGGAACGCGGCCGCCGATGCGGATCGTCATCGATTGGCTTTCCTGTATTTTATCACGGGAGGCGATAAAAAGAAAGTGCTGTTTCAGACGCGGGATAACGGCCTTTAGATCCGGTCCCGCGCATCGGAGCATAGGCAGAGACGCAAGATCGGCCGACAAAAAAAGAACGCCGCACGGCGTTCTTTTTTGTTTGCGTTACTCCGCCTTTTTGACGGCGGGTGCGGTCTTGGCGCGGGTCTTGCGGCCGGCGGGCAGCTTCGGCTGCGGTTCGCCGTCCTTCGAGAGCTTCGGCGGCGCGATCTTGTTGATCGTGTCCGCGGTGATCTCGCAGACCTTGACGCCCTCCTGCGACGGAATGTCGTACATGATGTTGAGCATCACGTCCTCCATGATGGCGCGAAGGCCTCTGGCGCCGGTCTTCCGTTCGATCGCCTTCTTCGCGACCGCGCGGAGCGCGTCCTCGGTGATCACGAGGTCCACGCCGTCCATCTCGAACAGCCTGCGGTACTGCCGCGCAAGCGCGTTCTTCGGCTCGGTGAGGATCTGAACGAGCGCGTCCTCGGTGAGGTTTTCGAGCGTGACGATGATCGGGACTCTTCCCACAAACTCGGGGATCAGACCGAACTTCAGAAGGTCCTCGGGCAGGATGTCCTTCAGGATCGTGCCGACGTCCGTCTGCTTCGTGGAGCGCACCTCGGCGCCGAAGCCCATGAGCTTGGAGCCCGTGCGCTTCTGGATGATCTTTTCGATGCCCGTGAACGCGCCGCCCACGATGAACAGGATGTTCGTCGTGTCGATCTGCAGGCATTCCTGCTGCGGGTGCTTTCTGCCGCCCTGCGGGGGAACGTTCGCCACGGTGCCCTCCAGGATCTTCAGCAGCGCCTGCTGCACGCCCTCGCCGGAAACGTCGCGCGTGATGGAAACGTTCTCGCCCTTTCTGGCGATCTTGTCGATCTCGTCGATGTAGACGATGCCCATCTGCGCCTTGGCGATGTCGTAATCCGCCGCCTGGATGAGCTTTAAGAGGATGTTCTCCACGTCGTCGCCGACATAGCCCGCTTCCGTGAGCGCGGTCGCGTCCGACATGGCGAACGGTACGTCGAGGATCTTCGCAAGCGTCTGCGCGAGCAGCGTTTTGCCGCAGCCCGTCGGTCCGAGCATGATGATGTTGCTCTTTTGCAGCTCGACGTCCTCGTCCTTGCTGCTCATCAGCCGGATGCGCTTATAGTGGTTGTACACCGCGACGGCAAGCGCCTTCTTCGCGTCCTGCTGTCCGATCACATACTGATCGAGCGCCGCCACGATCTCCGCGGGCTTCGGGATATCCTCCTTGGTATACGCGGACTTCTGCTCGTTCGGCTGCTCGTAGCGCATATCCTCCTGCACGATCTCGCGGCACAGCTCAACGCACTCGTTGCAGATATACACGTTCGGGCCCGCAATCAGCTTGCGGACCTCACTGCGCTGCTTGCCGCAGAAGCTGCAGCGTACGCGATCGAAATTGTCTCTGTCTCTTGTGCCTGCCATTCCGTTATCTCCTCGGTGTAATGATCTCGTCTACGATGCCGTAGTCCTTCGCCTGTTCCGCCGTCAGGAAGTTGTCGCGTTCGGTGTCGCGCTCGATCGTTTCGATCGGCTGACCGGTGCGTTCGCTTAAGATCTGATTCAGGCGTTCCTTGATGCGGATGATCTGTTCCGCGTGGATGCGGATATCCGTCGCCTGTCCCTGCGCGCCGCCGCTCGGCTGATGGATCATGATCTCGCTGTTCGGCAGCGCCTTGCGCTTGCCCTTTGCGCCCGCCGCAAGCAGGAACGCGCCCATGCTTGCCGCCAGACCGACGCAGATCGTGCTGCATTCACACTTCAGATACTGCATCGTGTCATAGATCGCAAGTCCCGCGCTGACGGAACCGCCGGGGCTGTTGATATACAGGAAAATATCCTTGTCCGGATCCTCCGCTTCCAGAAACAGCATCTGCGCGATGACGAGATTTGCGGTATCATCGTCGATCGGGCCGCCGAGGAAGATGATGCGATCCTTCAATAAGCGCGACCAGATGTCATAGGAGCGCTCGCCGTGGCCGGACTGTTCGACCACCATCGGTATCAGGTTCATACGATACCTCCTTTTGAGATTCGGTTAGTCAAATGCTTTGACTGACCGGTTATTTCACAGCTTCCGCTTAAACCCTTCGGGTTTCCGGGCAGCGGTCCTGCAAGGTGTCAAATTCGCCGCACATGTCGCCGAATTTGACGGATTTTTGTGTTTTGGTTCGTCCGTCGTCTCCGGGTATGCCGCCGAATCTGACGGATTTGTGTGCTGTTGATCTGCCAAAGTCCTTGCCTCCCTTGTGTAAAGGGGCGCGGAGATGAGCGCCCGCAGTGCGGGGAGAAGCGAATCGGAAGCGCGGGTCGAACAGGGAGAAAACCACACAGCGCGTGGTTTTCGACCATGTGAGACCATCGGCGGCAGCCGTGAGGCTGACGGAGGGATTGTCGTCCTTACTCCGCCTTTTCCGGCTCGGTCTCGACCGCCGCGTCGGAGATCAGCTTGACGGTCTTGTCGATCACGATGCGATCCGTGAAGTATTCGCGATCCGCGTCGTTGAGCTGCGCCTTGAAGGTCTCGACGTCCGTGTTGCCGTTTTCGGCATACTTTCTGATCTCCTCTTCGAGCTCTTCGTCGGTCGCGGTTACGTTTTCCGCCTTGGAGACCGCCTCGATCACGAGCTGCATCTTAACGCGCGCTTCCGCTTCGGTGCGGTAGGTCTCGCGCATCTTGTCCTCGGTCGTGTTGAGGTACTTCAAATAGGTGTTCCAATCGAGACCGCTGCCCGCAAGACGGTACGTGATGTCCTGCAGCATGTATTCGACCTGACGCTCGATCATGCAGTCCGGAATGTCCACGGTCGCGTTGTCGCATGCGCCCTTCAGCGCGATGTTCTCGCGCATGTTGTCCAGGCTCTGCTTCTTTTCTTCCAGCATTTTGGCCTTTTTGTCCGCCTTCCATGCATCGACGGTCTCAAACTCGGAAATATCGCCGATGAACTCGTCGTCAATCTCCGGAAGCTCCTTCTTCTGGACCGCCTTCACCGTGCAGGCAAACACCGCCGCCTTGCCCGCGAGGTGCTCCGCATGGTAATCGGTCGGGAACGTCACGTTGACGTCGCGGGATTCGCCCGCGCTGACGCCCACGAGCTGATCTTCAAAGCCCGGAATGAACGTGTTGCTGCCGAGAACCAGCGTCTGATCCTCCGCCGTGCCGCCGTCGAACTTCTCGCCGTCCACGGAGCCCGAATAGTCGAGCAGAAGACGGTCGCCCTTCTCCGCGGGACGGTCCACGTCCGCAAAGCGCGCCTGATGCTCGCGCTCCGCTTCGAGCGCATTCTGAACGTCCTCGTCGCTTACAGTATAGTCCGCCTTCGGCACTGCAATTCCTTTGTATTGTCCGAGCGTGACTTCGGGCTTCAAGGTGACCTCCGCAACGAAGGTGACGCCTTCGTTCTCGCCGATCGAAAGGATATCCACGTCGGGACGGTCGACCACGAACAGGTCGTGCTCCTTGACCGCCTCGTCATACGGCTCGCCCCAGCAGAGCTCGAACGCGTCCTCATAGAATACGCCTGCGCCGTAATAGGTCTCGATGACCTTGCGCGGCGCGTGTCCCTTGCGGAAGCCCTGGACCGGATAACGGCCCGCCGTCTTTTTGTACGCCTCGTTCAACGCCTTCCGGAAGGTCTCCGCGTCGACCGTGATCGTCAGTTTTCCTTTGTTCCCCTCAAGTTTTTCAAATTGTGCCATGTTCCTTACTCCTTATCTATTTCCTTGCAAGCCGAATCATCGGCATTCTTCGCCGGATTGTGGTATCATATCACAAGCCCCCGCCTTTTGCAAGCGCCGAAGCGGTTTTTCACGCTCATGTTTCAAAAAGTTTGCAATGCGCCGTCCGTTCGCTTCTTCCGGGAATCTTGACCCGACCTGCGATCTGTGGTAATATAGATTGATTTAGTATGGAACAGCAGGAAGAGGGGGCATCTATGGAACGGTATTGTCTGATCGCAAACCGCACGTCGGGCAGCGGAAGCGCCGGCGCGTATATCGACCGAGTCAAAACGATGCTGGAAACGCGCGGGGCGGATTTTACGATCCGTGAAACGCAGCACCCCGGTCACGCGACAGAGCTTGCCAAAGCTGCGGTCGACGAGGGCTTTGACGTGATCGTTGTCGTCGGCGGCGACGGAACACTGCGCGAGACCGCGATGAGCGTTGCGCATACGGACCGGATTCTGGGGCTTCTCCCCTGCGGCACCGGCAACGACTACGCACGCGCGCTCGGTATCCCGACCGATGCGGAAGCCGCGCTCGACATCCTTCTGAACGGACAGAACAAGGTCGTCGACGCGGGCATGGCAAACGATCAGATCTTCTTTAATATCGCGGGCTTCGGCTTCGACGTGGACGTTCTGGACTACACCGAGGAATTCAAGCCGAAGTGCAAAAACGGCGAGACCGCGTACCGGCTCGGCTGTCTCAAGGCGGTGCTCGGACTGAAGCTTCGCAAAACGACGCTGACCTTCCCTGACGGCACGATCGAACGGAACGTGCTGATGGCGGCGGCGGGCGTCGGCACACACTTCGGCGGCGGCATGAACGTGCTGCCGGAATCCGATATGTCCGACGGACTCCTGGACGTCTGCATCGCGCACGACGTCAGCCGGCTGCGGCTTTTGAGCCTGCTGCCGAAATTCATCAAGGGAAAGCACATCGGGCTTCCCGTGATCACCTATCGCAAGACGACCGAGGTCTCGGTCGTGTGCGATCCGGTCTCGCGCATCGAGGTGGACGGCGAACGCATGGACGGTACGCCCGTGACCTTCCGCGTGCTGCCCGGCGCACTGACCGTGCGCGCACCCAAATCCAACTGACACGGAGTATTCTTTATGAGCATCGGCGAACGCATTCGCGAATACATACGCGACAGCGCGGACCGCAAGCTGACGGTCGGCCGCATGGCCGTATCGCGGCTCGCGTTTTTCGGGCTTGCCGCGGGTATCGTGATCGTCGGCGCGATCGCGCTGATCGCCGTGCTGATGGCAAAGCGCGAGAAGGGCCTGACCTTTGCGCGGGCGGATGTGATCTCCGGCTATACCTACCGCATGAAAGACGATCTGCTCACCTACCGCACGGAGGACCGGCTCTATACCTATGACGGTACAAAGGACGTTTCGACCTACTACCCGATCGCAAACATCGAAGGCTATGACACCTCCGATTCGATGACGATCGTCTACGCCGGCTCGCAGTTCAAGATCCAGGGCGTTGAGACGCTGTCGCTGACAAGCGGCACGATCCTCGACGTGCGCGCGGGCAAAAACTATGCCGCACTGCTGTTCAAGAACCCCGGCGCGGACCGCGACGAGCGCTTTATTCTGATCATCGACCGGCAGATGCACTCGATCAATCAGATCTCCTTCAAGGACAGCGAGATCGTTGCGTTCGATTTTCTCGACACTGGCACGACCGAGCTGTTGTGGGTCAGCACCATGGACGTCGGACAGTTCACCGAGGAATCCATCGTCCGTATCTATGACTGCGGCAAGGAAGGCGCGATGATCCACTACACCTCGCCGTTCTACAATCAGACGATCTATAACCTGTACCTCTCCGATCGCTGTCTCTTCATGGTCGGCACGCAGTCGATCATCCGCTACGACCGTGAGGAAAGCGGCTTCTCCGCCGAGCGCGACCGTGTGCGGGTCTACGGCAGCACGATCGTCGACTTCTCCGCCGGCTCCGAGACCGCGTATTTCATTGCGCTGCCCGTTGCCGCCGAGGGCGAGGAAAACAGTCTCGTGCGGCTCATCACGATCTCCGAAACCGACGATCTCTGGTCGAACGTCATGCAGAAATACATGCCCTCGCCGGTGGTCGGCGCGTTCCTCTTCAATGAGAACATCTGCGTATTCACACGCGAGGACTTTCTGCAGTTCTCCTTTGCGGGGAAAAAGCTTCTGGACCTTGAACCGCAGTATAAGCCTGTCGCTGCGTTCCGCTGCAGCAGCGTCGGATTCCTGGTCGTGACCGAACAAAACTGCTACCGCGTCACGCTCGATTGACGCGGAAAGGAGGCCGCCGTGATCATTACGATCCTGATCCTGGTCGTTCTGGGACTGTGCATCCTTGCGGGATACTACCGCGGGGTCATTTATTCCGCCGTGAGCATCGGGCTCACGTTCCTTTCCTTCTTCCTTGCGCTGCTGCTGATCCCCGTGATCGCCGCGCCGGTACGTCAAAGCAAGGCGCTTTACAACAGCCTTCTATACTACTTTGAAGGATACGAATTCGTCAGCCGGACGAGCGTGGAGCTGATCCACGATCCCGTTTCGTCGATCGACGGCGAGACGCTCTCCGAGGTCATCGAAAATGCCGATCTTCCCCTGCCGCTGGACGGCGCGGTCAGCAAAAACATCCGCACGGAAGCGTATAAGGCCGCAAAGATCACCACGCTCGGCGACTACTTCAATCAGACGATCGTCGACGTCGTTCTGAACATTCTTTCGCTGCTGTTCCTGTTCGTGGTGTTCCGCGTGCTGTTCGGCTTCATCCTGCGCATGATCGACTACGGACGGCGCGGACTGCCCACGCTGAAACGGTTCGATCCGCTGTTTTCCTGCGGGATCGGCTTCCTGCACGGCGTCACGATGCTCTATATCTTCTTCCTCATCGCGCCGATCATCCTCACGATCGTGCCCAAGCTCGGTCAGATGCTCGTCGACCCGCCGCTTGCCGGCTTCTTCTACCGCATGAACCCGTTCATGTGGCTGATCCCGACAACCTGACAAACACACAAAAAACGGCTCCGAAGGAGGCGCTTCGTAAGGAAGTACCTCCTTCTCTTTTGATAGCAGGGTAATTGACCGAGTGGGTCAGTAATGGTACAATGATTAAAAAACGGGATTTGTGAGGGCAGCACTATATGAGAAAAATCGTTTTGAAAACAGAACCTTTCCCTCCGGAACAGATTCCCGATGTGCTGAAGGAGCACGGCATCTTAATAAATCAGTATGCTGAGGAGTTCTTTGCCCATCCGCGGTTTTCTATCGGACGCTCAAGAGAAACAACCGTTACGATAGCATCCCTGCAGGAAATAGGTCTTGAAAACGGAGCTACCCTGCGTGATATCTTCATGCATATTTCGAAAACAGGTTTTAAAGCTTGTGCCGTAAGCACCGGTTTGTTTCTTCGTTTGGCATGGACAGATCAGCCGCAGAGCCAGAATTCCACTCTTACCGGAACACACGGTTCACCGGATCAGGCAGTCACAGTGTTGTCTGAAATCATTGAACAGAACGATACTTTTCCTAAGGGACTGTATCTTCGAAATGTAGACGGCAACCTCTGGCTTCGCGGCTATGTATGTGACGATGCGTATCGTTTTCCGGGTGATGCGCTTTTCGCGTTTGAAGCTATTATCTGAGTAAAACTATATAAAAACCTTTAATCCTTTAAAGGTTTTGTGAGGTTTCGGCATGAAATGCGCAGGATATGAGCTGCATATTCCGGTTTGCCGAACAGTTTTTCTGTTGTCCGAGGTTATAACGAGCATCGGATTTTGCCCCACAAAATCCAAGAGACAAAACCGGCGTGACCGCAGCGGTCACGCCGGTTTCATATCCTTTTGAGCCGGTGATTGCCGCCTCAAAACTGCTTCTTTACGGAGTCCGCCCCGAGGAGCCGTTTTTTCTTTGTCGTATTATTTTCCCACGCAGAAGTTTGCAAAGATCCGGTCGATGACCTCGGCGTCCACGTCCGTGCCGGTGATCGAGCCGAGCCGGTGCAGGGCTTCGTTGAGATCGGTCGCGATGCAGTCAAGCTCGGTTTGTTCCTCGGCGTGCGTGATCGCGTCTCTCGCCTGTTCCAATGCATTGAGATGCCGCTCGTTGGTGATCGCCTCCGTCGACTGCGCCGCAGGCTCCGCAATCGCGCGGATCCGTTCCATAAAGGCGTCAACGCCTTCGCCCGTTTTGCAGCTCAGCGGCAGCGCATCCGGGATCCTTCGTCCGAGATCGCACTTGTTCGCAAGCACGATGCGCGGCATATCCGCCGTTTCCGAAAGCAGCGCTTCGTCCTCCGCCGTCATTCCCTCGCTGCCGTCCAGCACAAGCAGCACGGCGTCCGCTGTCTGCAGCGCTTTTTTTGCGCGGTCGACGCCGATGCGTTCCGCTTCGTCGGACGCTTCGCGTACGCCCGCGGTGTCGATCAACCGCACCGGTACGCCGTCGATTGAAAGCCGCTCGTCCAGCACGTCACGCGTGGTCCCCGCCGCCGCGGTCACGATCGCGCGGTCCTCGCCCAGCAGCAGATTCATCAGCGAGCTCTTGCCGACGTTCGGACGCCCGAGGATGACCAGCTTCAGTCCGTCGCGCAGGATCCTGCCGCGTCTGCCCTCTTCAAGCAGCGTCCGGACCGTTTCCCCGGCAGCCCGAAGATCGGCATACACGGTCGCGTATGCGCTTTCCTCCGCCTCGTCCGGATAGTCGATCGCCGCCTCGATCGCCGCGCGGACGTTCAGAAGCCGGTCCTCGACCGCGCGTACGCGGCGGCTCACGCTGCCGGAAAGCTGTTCCAGCGCGGAGCGCAGACTGCTCTCCGCCTGCGCGTTGATCACATCCATGACCGCCTCGGCTTCCGAAAGGTCCATTTTGCCGTTCAGAAACGCGCGCCGCGTGAATTCGCCGGGACCCGCCGGCACGCCGCCCGCATCGGAAAGCGCGGAAAGCACGCCGCGCACGGTCGTCATGCCGCCGTGGCAGTGCAGCTCCAGCATGTCCTCGCCCGTATAGCTGTTCGGCGCTTTGAAGAAGACCGCCATACAGTCGTCGAGCACGTTTCCGCCGAACAGAATACGCGTATGCCGCATACGGCACGGCGTCTTTGCGACCGGCTTGTCCAAAATCTGTTCCGCGATCGCAAGCGAACGGTCGCCGGTGACGCGGATCACGCAGATTGCGCCGCCGATCGCCGAGGACGGCGCAAAAACGGTATCAAAGGATTCGATCATAAGATAAAGATAAGGCCGCAGGTTTTGCGGCCATCGGTTCAAAGGTGTTATTTATCCGGCGTGATGATGACGCGGCGGTTCGGTTCCTCGCCCTCGCTGTGCGTCGTGACGCCCTTGAAGCCCTGCAGCGCGGAATGCAGCACGCGGCGCTCGTAGGGGTTCATCGGCTCCATCGCAACGGAGCGACCGGTCCGCGCGACCTGCGCGGCGTGCTTGCGGGCGAGACGTCTCAAAGTCTCCTCGCGGCGCGCGCGATAGCCTTCGGTGTCGACGGAGACGCGGCGGTAGCCGTTCTCCTTGCGGTCCTTGTTCATGTACAGCGAAACGATGTACTGCAGCGCGTCAAGCGTTTCGCCGCGTCTGCCGATCAGAAGACCGTCGGTCGAAGAAACGATATTGAGCCGGAGACCGTCCTCGGTCTCAGCCGCTTCGACGGTCGCTTCGATCTTCATTTGCTTCAGAAGGTCCGAAAGGAAGATCGCGGCGTCGTTCTCCTTCGCAAGCTCCTCGCTGTATTCGATCGCGGGCGCTTCGGGTTTCTTCTCACGGCGTTCGCCGTTTTCGCGCTTCGGCTTTTCCCCGCGATTCTTACGCTCGCGGCGTTCGCCGTTCTCGCGCTTCGGGCGGTCGCTTCTGCGCTCGAACTCGTGCGCTGCCGCCTTCTCCGCTTCAAAATCCGGAACGATCGGAACCTCGCGTTCGGTAAGACGCACGATCGCGTTCTTGGCGCCGATGCCGAAAATCCCCTTGCTTTCTTTCTGTACGATCTCCGTATCGACCTCGTCGATCGTCAGCCCCATCTCGTTCAGGCCGTGAAAGATCGCCTCGTCGATGTTGCGGCCGGAGAATTCCATACTTCTCATATGATTTGATTACCTCCGCGGTTTTTTCTTTTCTTGGATATACTGTCCCTCAGCGAACTGCTGCTGCATTTTTTTGAAGACCGTTGCGTTCAGGATCAGCGTGATGCCGAGAGAGATCACGTTGCTGAAGATCCAGTAGAACGCAAACGTCGAATCGTACTGGTAGCAGAAGAAGAGCGACATCAAGGGCATCATGAACATCATCATCTTGCTCATGTTCTGCGACTGCGCCGCCGGATCGTTCTTGTCGCCGGACGCAGGCTGCGCCATGGTCTTTTTCTGGCTGCGCTGCATGATCCACGAGGACAGGAACGTCGTTGCGCCGGCAAGGATCGGCAGGACCGCATAGCCGTTGGACATATTCTCGTACACGCCGCCGATCAGAGCGGTATTCGATGTGATCGGCTCCACGAACGTCTTGTACGCTTCCATGAACGCTTTGCCGCCGTCCTGCGCGAACACGTACTGCACCGTGCCGTCCTCGGCGATCGTCTTCGTAAAGAAGTGCAGCTCGTAGAGGATCCGGGAAAGCGCTTCTTCATTCTTCGAGAAGAAGATGAAGTCCTTGATGTTATTGGTCACGGTAAACGTGCTCCAAAATTCCTGACCGGTCATCAGCGTGCCGCCGGCCTTCAGATTGTCCGGACGCCAGATGTTGGTGATCCACAGGAAACGGAAGTCCGCGAACGTCTCCGGACCCTGCCCCGCGTTGATCTTCAGCATCAGATCGAGCGTCTGCTGGTTCGACCATGCGCGGAACGCCGCGAAGAACATGAACAGCAGCGGCATCATGATCAGCATCGGAAGACATCCGCCGAGCTGGGAAACGCCGCGCTCCTTCATGAGCTTGCGCTGCTCCGTTGCGAACTTCTGCTGATCGTTGCCGTATTTCTTCTTGAGCTTGTCGATCTCCGGCTGGATCGCCTGCATCTGCATGGCGGATTTACGCGACTTGATATCGGAGAAGATCGTCAACAGCTTGATTGCGAGCGTGAACAGAAGGATCGTCAGAACAACGACCCATCCGCCGGTCGAAAACAGCGCGCACATCTGCCGATAGACCCAGTCCATCGCGACGAACAGCCATTTGACGAGGAAAAAGGATGAATTCATGAACGGTTCTCCTTGTGTTTTTTCGGTTCGGGAACGGGATCGTATCCGCCCTTCGCAAACGGATTGCAGCGCAGGATCCGCCAGATCGCAAGGCCCATGCCTTTGATGACGCCGTGCTTTTGGATCGCTTCCATTGCATATTCCGAGCAGGTCGGCGTATAGATGCACGCATCCGGCAGCAGCGGCGAAATGTGCCGCTTATAAAAGCGCAGGAGCGCGAGCAAAGCGCGCTTCACGCCTCGTTCCTCCAAAGCCCGGCGCGTCTCAGAAGCGATTCCATCTCCTTGGAAAGCTCCGGGAAAGGCGCCGAAAGGACCTCCTGCTTTGCGATAAAGATCACATTGAAGCCGCCGGAAATGCTGTGGAGCAGCGGCGTCAGCGCTGCGCGCATGCGGCGCTTTGCGCGATTTCTCTGTACGGCGTTGCCGACCCGCTTCGACACCGAAAAGCCGATGCGGACCGATTCACTGCGGCTCTTTGCGTATACCAGCGTAAACAGCGGGAGGCTTTGCGACCGCCCGCGCGCATAGGTATAGCGGAATTCCTTATGCCGTTTCAGAGAATAGGACCGATCCACCGATTACGAGTTCCCTTAATAGCAACATACGGCAAGCGAAGTGCCTGCCGCAAGCGCTCTGTCTCACATATTTGGACAAATAAAACCCTGCCGATGCGATTACGCGCTCAGCTTCTTGCGGCCCTTGGCGCGTCTGCGCTTCAGAACATTACGACCGTCCGCAGTCGCCATACGCTTGCGGAACCCGTGGACCTTGCTGCGCTGTCTCTTCTTGGGCTGATAGGTACGTACCATATCCTACACCTCTTTCTTCCGAATATAGTGATGGCGCATAGCGCCAAATTAACCTTTCCCATTATAGAGGAAGCACCCCCGAAATGTCAAGGGGTAATTTTACATGCGTTTTTACGCCGTTTGTACACGGAAAACCGTCATTTGCCGTTTTCGAACCGGAACGGATCCGCGATGCGGTCCCTGTCCCAGAAGGTGATCGCGCGGCGCCAGAGCGCGTGCGCGTGAATGCGGTCGTGCCAGATCAGACGCCGCAGAAGCTTTTTCAGCGTCCACATCTCCCCGTCCCTTGCGGTGAACACGCGCGGCGCAAGGAAATCCGGCGTCGATTCGATCGCGCGGAACAGGCGTTTGCGGTTTTCCAAAAGCCCGCCCTCGTTCTCGAACGGAACGCCGATCGCGTCCGCGTAGTATTCAAGCGTATTGTTCGTATGCTCCGCCATCTCGCGCGCCGAACACGGGATCTTGCCGTAGAACGTACGGCGGGATTTTCGGAGCGCACGGTCCCTCTGCGGGATCGAAGCGACCAGCTTTTCAAAATCCTGCGCGGAGCGGATACAGAGCTGCTTCTTTTGCGTGTACTCCGCCATGTCCATCGGAAGCCGCTCGGACGGGAACAGCACGTCGCTGTCCGCGTCGTCCACGCGAAGATCCGTCTGGTACGCATGCGTCACGACAAAGTCCGATTCCGCCAGATTCGGCAGCGGTGCGCCGTACGCCCACGCAGCGTATTCGGAAAGCGCCTTCGGAAACTTCTCCAGCGCCTTCGACACCGTTTCCCCGCGCGAATACGCGCCCGGGTACGAATCCGCCCAGAGCATCGCGCCGCGGTCGCTGTATTCCGCTATGACCTCGATATGCGCCATATTTATCTTCCTTCCTGTTTGCGGATGCGTGTTATGATCTCGTTCGCCTTTGCGTACACCTGTTCGGGATCGACGCCGAACGTGTACTGCCCGCGTTCATAAAGGATCTTTCCCGCGACCATCGTTAAAGCGACGTTTGCCTTGCTGCCGCTGTACACGACGTTCTTTGCGATGTTGTTGATCGGCTGCATATTCGGCGTATGGAGATCGAGCATGACGAGATCCGCCTGTTTGCCGACCGCAAGACAGTCGCAGTCAAACAGTCCCATCATTTTTGCGCCGACGGAGCACGCCGAGTGCAACACCCGGACCGGATCCGCCGCCGACGCGCCGACGGTCAGCTTCTGCAGTCCCGTTGCAAGGAACATCTCGCGGAACATGTCGAGACAGTTGTTGCTCGCCGGTCCGTCCGTGCCGATCGCGACCGGGATCCCCTCCCGATAATACGTCTCAATCGGCGCGACGCCGCTCGACAGCTTGACGTTGCTGCCCGGGTTCGTGCAGACGTACAGCCCGCGCGCTTTCATGATCTCGAGATCGCCTTTGCGCGGGTGTACCATGTGGAACCCGCCGCCACCGTAACGGAACATGCCCAAAGAATCCAGATATGCGATCGGGGACATGCCGGTGCGCTTCATACAGTCGTCGACCTCCGCCGCCGTTTCGGAAAGGTGCGTAAAGACCGGCTCTTTGAGCTCCTGCGCAAGCGCGGCAAGGTCCCGTAAAAGCGGTTCGCTTGTCGTATACTCGGCATGGAACCCGATCCGGCAGTTGACCAGCGGATCAAAGCGATTCAGAAGCTCAAAATCCTGCTTTGTCGATTCCGCCGTTCCGCCGTAATCGTTCGCCGCGCCGCAGATCGTAAAGCGAAAGCCCGTGTCGCGCGCACATTCGGCGATGCGCTCCACATGGTAGTACATATCGAACGCCGCCGTGACGCCGCCGGACACATATTCGAGCACGGCAAGCTTGGTGAGGTCGTAGATATCGTCGCCGGTCAGATGCGCTTCCATCGGGAACACGTCCTCGTGCAGCCAGTTTTGGAGCGGCTTGTCGTCGGCAAACGAGCGTAAGAAGGTCATCGCGGAATGTGTGTGCGCGTTCTTGAAGCCGGGCAACAAAAGATTGCCCTCGCAGTCGATCTCGCGGTCAAATACAGGCTTCTCGCGACCGTTCGGATCGCCGACCAGCGCGATGCGGTCGTCCTGTACCCAAAGCTCGCCCGAAAGCACCGTTCCGTCCGCCGTTTCCATCGGCAGAATGCGCGCGTTATAAAACCGGATGTTCATGCCGTCCCCTCCCGTTGTTGGTATTTTTCAGTATAGCACAGAAAAGGCGACTATTTCGTGTCGGAGCGATGAACACTCTGTAAACACGCATGCGCCTGCTGTGCACAATCATTATATATTATTGAAAAGACGGTCCGCCGGTTTGACACCGTACGGCGCAAATGATATTATAAATAGGTACGGTTATCGAAACCGAAAACTATGTGTTTCAGGAAGGAATGTGCATGAATCATCTGACAGAAAACATTCGTCACGTCACCCTGGACGGGCAGACGCTACGCATCGAACAGGTCGTCGCCGTCGCGCGTTTCCATGCGCGCGTTTCGCTCTCGCCCAAGACCTTCGAACGCATCGACGCGTCCCGCGCGCTGGTGGATCGCATCGTCGCGGAGGGCCGCACGGTCTACGGGATCTCCACGGGCTTCGGCGAGTTCAGTAAGATCACGATTTCAAGCGACAAGAGCGCGCAGCTTCAGGAAAATCTGATCCTTTCGCACTGCGTCGCCGTCGGCGAACCGCTTAACGAAGAGACCGTCCGCGCGATGATGCTGCTCCGCGCAAACGCGCTTTCAAAGGGCAATTCCGGCATCCGCCGCGAGATCATCGAGACACTGATCGGCATGCTGAACAAGGGCGTGACCCCCGTCGTTCCGGAGCAGGGCTCCCTCGGCGCGTCCGGCGATCTTGCGCCGCTGGCGCATATGGCGCTGGTGCTTCTGGGACGCGGCGAAGCGACCTATAAGGGCAAGAAGATGTCCGGCGCGGAGGCGATGGCAAAGGCGAAGCTGAAAACTTTCCACCTGCTTGCAAAGGAAGGGCTTGCGCTCATCAACGGCACGCAGTGCATGACGGCGATCGGCACGCTCGCGTGGTACGATCTGAACCGCGGCGCGCAGCTTGCGGACATTACGGCTTCCATGACGATGCAGGCGCTGACCGGGCTTCTCTCCGCGTTCGACCCTCGTATCCATGCGGTGCGTCCGCATGCGGGGCAGGCGCTCGTCGCAAAGAACATGCGCACAATCTGCGCCGACAGCCCGTCAATGGAGCGGAACCGCAATCTGCGCGTGCAGGACGCCTACGCGCTGCGCTGCATCCCGCAGGTACACGGCGCGGTGCGCGACGCGCTTGCGCACGTCCGCAAGGTCCTCGAGACGGAGCTCAATTCCGTCACCGACAACCCGATCCTGTTCCTCGACGACGAAAGCGTCATCTCCGGCGGCAACTTCCACGGCGAGCCGATCGCGCTCGTGATGGACTATATGTCCGCGGCGGCCGCGGAGCTATCGAACATCTCCGAGCGCCGCATGGAGCGCATGGTAAACCCAGCGCTAAGTAACGGTCTTCCCGCGTTTTTGGCGCCCGACGGCGGCATCAACTCGGGCTATATGATCTGCCAGTATTCGGCGGCATCGCTGGTCTCCGAAAACAAAGTCTTTGCGCATCCGGCAAGCGTCGACTCGATCCCGTCCTCGGCAAACCAGGAGGACCATGTTTCGATGGGCACGACCGCCGCGCGCAACTTCCGCCGCATCGTGAACAACCTCTACTCCGTCCTCGCGTTCGAGCTGATGGCGGCGGTGCAGGGCATCGACCTCCGGAAGAACGTCGAGCTTTCCCCGGCGCAGCAGACCGTGTACGATAAGGTCCGCGCCGTTGTGCCGTTCTACGCAAAGGACGAGGAGATCCACCCGATGATCGAAGCGCTGAACAAGCTGATCCGCACGGGCGTCATCGAAAACGACGTCAGAATGATGCTTCCCGATTTTCATTGATTTATAATAGGAGGATTTTATGGACTGCGTATTGAAGCTGGACCGGCTTCCCGAAAAGAAGCCCTTTATCGAAGGCATCCGCCGCGCGCCGCGGCGCGATTCCGTGCTTTCGGAGCACGACATGGAGATCGCGCTCAAGAACGCGCTGCGCTACATTCCGGAACAGTTCCACGAGGAGCTTGCCCCGGAATTCATGGAGGAGCTCAAGACCCGCGGCAGGATCTACGGCTACCGCTTCCGTCCCGAAGGACGGCTGTGGGGCAAGCCGATCGACTGCTACGAGGGCAAGTGCATCGAGGGCAAAGCGTTCCAGGTCATGATCGACAACAACCTCGACTTCGAGGTCGCGCTTTACCCCTATGAGCTCGTCACCTACGGCGAGACCGGTCAGGTCTGCCAGAACTGGATGCAGTACCTGCTGATCAAGCAGTATTTGAAGGAGCTCACGAACACGCAGACGCTCGTCATCGAATCGGGTCACCCGCTCGGCGTTTTCCGCTCGCACGAGAACGCGCCGCGCGTCATCCTCACGAACGGTCTGATGGTCGGTCTCTTCGACAACCCCGCCGATTTCAACCGCGCCGCGGCGATGGGCGTTGCGAACTACGGACAGATGACCGCCGGCGGCTGGATGTACATCGGACCGCAGGGCATCGTCCACGGCACGTTCAACACACTGCTGAACGCGGGCCGTCTGAAGCTCGGCATTCCGAAGGACAAGGATCTTGCGGGTCGTCTGTTCGTGTCCGCAGGATTGGGCGGCATGAGCGGCGCGCAGGGCAAGGCGGCGGAGATCGCAGGCGCCGCCGCGATCATCGCGGAGGTCGACTATTCCCGCATCGAAACGCGCTATAAGCAGGGCTGGGTCAGCAAAGTCAGCGACGACCTAAAAACCTGCGTCGAATGGGCGCAGGAAGCGCAGAAGGAGGGAAAACCGCTTGCGATCGCGTATCACGGCAACGTCGTCGATCTTCTGCACTATCTCATCAACAACAACATCCACGTCGATCTGTTGAGCGATCAGACCTCCTGCCACGCGGTCTACGAGGGCGGCTACTGCCCCGTCGGGATCAGCTTTGCGGAGCGCACCAGACTGCTTGCCGAGGATCACGAAGCCTTCAAGGCGGCGGTCAATGCTTCTTTGAAACAGCACATCGCCGCGATCGACGAACTGCACCGCCGCGGAACGTACTTCTTCGATTACGGCAACAGCTTCCTGAAAGCCGTCTATGACGCGGGCGTCACCACGATCTGCAAGAACGGCGAAAACGAAAAGGACGGCTTCGTCTATCCGTCCTACGTCGAGGACATCCTCGGTCCGCAGCTCTTCGACTACGGCTACGGTCCGTTCCGCTGGGTGTGCCTTTCCGGCAAGCCCGAGGACCTCGACAAGACCGACGCCGCGGCGATGGACT
>JAEEGF011686991.1_pt1 | contig 21176 bp, 12 predicted proteins | sample 9134171 | NCBI WGS metagenome assembly JAEEGF01 (sample SAMN16246542, study PRJNA631951) | gut metagenome | biome: gut microbiome; feature: rumen; material: AP-attached | host: Bos | place: Iran: Karaj | collected 2018-10 | reverse complement strand
TGGACCCCAAATACCTGGAGGTCATCGGCCTGTTCAACCCGCGCGGCGGCATCAGCATCAAGCCGTTTGCCAACTATGGCGACAGCGAGCATCAGGACATGGTGCGCGCTCGTCTCATGGCTAATTTCCACAACGATTGATATGGCAAAGGACGCAGTTATCATTACTTCGGGTGGCATGGACTCGACAACCATGCTCTATGAGTACAAGGACGAGATTGCCCTGGCCATCACCTTTGACTACGGCAGCACCCAGAACGGCCGTGAGCGCCGCTGTGCCATCATGCACTGCCAGCGCCTGGGCATCAAGCACCTGATCATACCATTGGATTTCATGCACAAGTATTTCAAGAGCGCCCTGCTCGAGAGTGCCGATGCCATCCCCGACGGCAACTATGATGACGAGAACATGAAGGCGACGGTCGTGCCTTTCCGCAACGGCATCATGCTGGCTATTGCCTGCGGCATTGCCGAGAGTAACGGCCTGCATCGCGTGATGATCGCCAACCACGCGGGCGACCACAGCATCTACCCCGACTGCCGTTCGCCTTTTATCGAAGCCATGAGCACCGCCATGATGACGGGCACCTATGAGGGTGTCAAGGTCTATGCGCCTTATACCGATTTGAGCAAGGCCGACATCGCGCGACATGGAGCTGCCCTGGGACTGGACTACAGCGAGACCTACTCCTGCTACAAGGGTGGTGAGAAACACTGCGGCACCTGTGGCACCTGCACCGAGCGTCGTCAAGCCCTGCGCGAAGCCGGCATCGACGATCCCACGGAATATTTGGTATAAGATAAAAGATAAAATGAATCGATGATGAAAAAAATCAGTTCAATTATATTTGTGTTGATTCTGATGACAGTAATTTCCACGTCATGCGGAAAGGATGAGCCCGTGAATCCCGACGAAACCTTCACCGTGAACGGCGTGACGTTCAATATGGTGGCGATAGAGGGCGGCACCTTCACGATGGGCATGACTGCCGAACAGGAAAGTGATGCCTTCGATGTCGAACAGCCCGCCCACGAGGTGACGCTCTCGAGTTACTGCATCGGCCAGACCGAGGTGACGCAGGCCTTGTGGCAGGCCGTGATGGGTAGCAACCCAAGCTACTTTAGTAGTCGTAACAATTACGACACTAACCTTCAGCGTCCTGTAGAGAGCGTCTCATGGGACGATTGCCAGACGTTTATCACCAAGTTGAACCAGTTGACAGGTAGGACGTTCCGCCTGCCTACCGAGGCTGAATGGGAGTTTGCAGCCCGTGGCGGCAACAAGAGCCATGGCTATACTTATTCGGGTAGCAACAACCCTGATGATGTGGCGTGGTATAGTATTTTCTCACAAACACAAACAAACGGTAATGTAGAATATGGCACACAAACAGTTGCCACTAAAGCCCCTAACGAATTGGGTCTGTATGACATGAGCGGCAACGTGTGTGAGTGGTGCCAGGACTGGTTTGGCACTTACAGCAGTGATGCGCAGACCAACCCTGTCGGTCCTTCAACGAGTTGGGGCCGCGTGCTCCGTGGTGGCGACTGGTACTACGATGCCAGGTCTTGCAACGTGTTGCGCCGCCGCGGCCTCATCCCGAACAACACGGGCAACAACCTTGGTTTGCGCCTCGCTCTTTAGTCTTATTCCTCATCAATTTAACGTAATTTAGTGGTTTGGCTCGGGCGGTGCTTTAGCCCGCCCATGCCATTCACTAAATAATGTCCGCCAAATGAAAAAACTAACATCATGCAGTTGTCAACTCAAAACTTTGTACTACCTTTGCAGCCGTTTTGGATTAAAGAAACATCATTAACTACTAAATAATAAGATCAAGAAATGAAAGCATTCGTATTCCCCGGTCAGGGCGCACAGTTCGTCGGTATGGGCAAGGACCTGTATGACAACAACCCCCAGGCCAAAGAATTGTTTGAGAAAGCCAATGAGGTGCTGGGCTTCCGCATCACCGACCTCATGTTTGAAGGCACCGAGGACGACCTGAAGCAGACCAAGGTCACTCAGCCCGCCGTATTCCTGCACTCTGTAATCCTCGCGCTCACCATGGGCGACGAGTTCAAGCCCGATATGGTTGCCGGTCACTCGCTGGGCGAGTTCTCGGCACTGGTGGCCGCTGGCGCACTGCCCTTTGAGCAGGGCTTGAAGCTGGTCGAGGCACGTGCCCTGGCCATGCAGAAGGCTTGTGAGGCCGCTCCCTCGACGATGGCAGCTATCATCGGTATGGACGACGCCAAGGTGGAGGAAATCTGTGCCACCATCGACGGCATCTGCGTTCCTGCCAACTATAACTGCCCCGGTCAGGTGGTCATCTCGGGTGAGATTGCCGCTATCGAGGCCGCTTGTGAGAAATTCAAGGAGGCCGGCGCACGCCGTGCGTTGCCCCTCAAGGTGGGTGGTGCCTTCCACTCGCCCCTGATGGAGCCTGCCCGTGCTGAGTTGGCCGAGGCTATCGAGGCTGCCGACTTCTCGGCTCCCCGCTGCCCCATCTACCAGGACGTGGACGCTAAGCCCCACACCGATCCCGAGGAAATCAAGGCTAACCTGTTGCAACAGCTCACCGCTCCCGTGCGTTGGAGCCACATCGTTGCCAACATGATTGCCGACGGCATGACCGAGGCCGAGGAACTTGGTCCGGGCAAGGTGCTCCAGGGCCTCATCGGCAAGACTAGCCGTGACGTCGTCCTCACCGGCCGTCAGTAATCTGGCAAGCGTTAGTAACAAAAGCGTCCGCATTCCAGCCATTGGAGTGCGGGCGTTTGTTATGTGGGTTAGGTTTGTTGCGTTGACAACGCAACAAACGGGACTGCTATTTGATGCCCAGGATGCGGTGGGTCTGCAGGGACAGTCGCCACTGAGGGTTGTCGAGCACTGCCTGGGCTGTGGTGTGCATGTTGCGGCTGTATTGGTCGGGATCGCTCACCCAGCAGGGCTGCAGGTAGCGGTGGTCGGTAGTGATGTTGTTATATTGGGCCAAGTCTTGGCCCAGATACACCACTTTTAGTTCATCGCAGCTGGTGAGAACGACAGGGGCATCTCCGCTCTCGCCAATGCCCGTTTTGGGCGACAGGGTCACCCAGTCGATGCCGTGGGGCAGGGGACGGGTGCCGTTGGTCTCGATGGCGATGCGCTTGCCCGTCATCTGCTTGAGTCCTCTCACGAAATCCTCGTCAATCCACAGCGACGGCTCGCCGCCCGTGAGCACGATGAGTGGTGCCTTGGGATAGCGCATGACTTGTTCGACGATTTCGGGCAGCGACATCATCGTGCCCTCTTCGTGCTGCGTGTCGCAGAAGGCGCAATGCAGGTTGCAGCCGCTAAGCCTGATGAACACGCTGGCAGTGCCTGTGTTGAAACCCTCGCCCTGGAGCGAACAAAAGATTTCGTTGACTTTGTACATGAGTTAATTTTTGTCTCGAGTCCTTAGTTTCTAGATGCTCTAGATATTCTAGATAATCTAGAACTTCTCACTCATCCTCGTCCTTGACGTAGGTGGCCAAGTTGTTGGCGCTCTCACGCACGTCGGCGCGGTAGCAGTTGGGGACGGTCTCGACAATCCAGTGGGCGATGTTCTCGGCGGTGGGGTTGAAGTCGAGCACCTCGTTGAGGTTGCGGTGGTCGAGTTTGCCGTGCACCATCTCCTTGATGAGGGTGAAGTCGGTGACCATACCGTTGTCGTCCAGCTCCTTTGCCTTGCAATACACGTTCACAATCCAGTTGTGGCCGTGCAGGTTCTCGCACTTGCTGTTGTGGTCGAGCATGAGCATGTGGGCCGATGAAATTTCCAGTGTCTTTTGTACGTAATACATATTCTGTTTTTTATTCCTTAGTTTTTAGTCCTTTGCGGTTAAACTGGTCAACAGTGGCCAACCATCTGACCAATCATTAGTTTCTCTTGTTCTTGGCCTGGGGCACTGACTCATTAAAATGCATGTAATAGATGGCATCAAGAATGCCCTTGTTATATCCCAACGTCATTGCCGTCAGGTAGTCGCTGCAGAAGATGCCATCGCGGGCAAATACAAAGCCCTTGGTACCCATTCGGCTTTCCACCTTCTTGACGATGGCTTCTTCGGTGCTGGGCGGGCAGTGATTGAGGTTGAGCGACATGATGACACGGTTAACGAGAGCGTCATAGTTGAAGCTGGCCGCAGTGCTGTCGGCATTGGCTGATGCCACCTCGCGATCAAACACATATTGAATGATAAAGGGACCCTGGGGCAACACGAGTGTATTGCTGCCGGCATACATTCGGGCATCGTTGCCCAAGATGCTGTTCAGGTCCATCAGACTGGTCTTGGCATTGGCACCGCAGGCACTGGTCTCGTCAAACATCATCATCAGCGATGCTGCGGCCAAGTCGGTATCAATGAAACCGCGAGTGGCATAAGGGTTATCCTCGCTTACATGCGCGTTCTTGAATTTCACATTGCCCACGGGGGCTCCTGTGCGGTCGATGATGTGATAGGTGTCGCCGTCAACAGCAATCAGCCTGTCGCCGTTGATGTCGATGAGGTTGTCGTGCTCGATGGGAATAATCACATTGTTGTTTTTATCGACCATGCCGGTCTTCCTGTCCTTGACGACGATATAGTCGCCCGAAGGGGTGCGCGAGAAGTCGGCATATCCGCCTTTCTCGACTTTGGACTTGTCGTCGATGGGGTTGGCTACCTCCTTGCCGTCTTTATTCAGGCACACCAGGCTATCGCCCTTCAAGACGGGCAACACTCCGTTCATGTAGTAGGGCTGCAGGGGCTGATATTCAGCCGAGCTGGAGGTGAACATGACCTTGCCGCTCTTGTCAATGACCGAGAAGTAGAGGATGCTGTCATTAGGCTGGTTCTGGTCAACCACCATGGCATAGTCATCATAGAGGAACATGTTCACACTGTTGAAGTTGGCGGGAACGATGGTGTCTCCGCTGGTGTTGATGAAACCCCACAAGCCGTTGTCGTTCTGGATAGCTGCCATGCCGCGGGCAAACATCGAGCACTGCGACACTTGCTTGGGCAACTCTTTCACTACCTGTCCCTTGCGGTCAATCACACACAAGGAGCCTCCCACGCGGCTGCACACTGCAACACCATCGTCGCTGAAGGCCGTTACGCTGCCAAAGTGACCGGCAACAGGGGTGGTGGGGGCTGCCACGTCATAGTAGTCATAGCTGCCGTCCTCGTTCATCACATAGAACATGCCGGCAACAATGGGCGATGGGGCGTTGACAAAAGCGTCCTTTGCCACCAGCTCGCCGCTGTTCACGTCGAGGATGGACCACTTTTCACTCCCTTCGAGTTGAACTGGCAGGTATTGGGTTTTGTACTGGTAAGTAGACTCGTTGCCACCGCATGCTGTCATGAGCAATACCACAATTGCGGCAAATGCTATTCTTGAAAGTATCTTCATTTCTATAGATTTGTGAAAATTAACGGCGCAAAATTAGTGCAAAAATCCCGTACCCGCCAATAAATGTAGGAGAGTGTAACATTTTTTGTGCTTTTTTGTGTTTCGGTTTATAAAGAGCCTCTTGCCCGCAGTCTTTCAAGGCATGATGCCATGGATTTTGGTTTTGCTGGAATTGTCGAGAAAAGACGGGAAAAATGCGGAATAATCTGTTCTTTGGACTATCAAATGCAATAAAAGCAAATAAAAATTTGCTATTGTTTTTTACTTGTCTTACCTTTGTAAGTTAAAATGGATTATTCCGCTCGTTAAAAGGGGAACTAAATGTTTGGCAAAAAAGGAAATATCTTCAAAAAAGTCGCCAGCTGGGTGGGCGGCGGAATCCTGGGCATGGTTGCTGCCTTGCCTTTTGCCATGTATATTCCCTGGGTGCAGAACAAGGTAGCCGACGCCGCCTGTGAATATGCCAGCGAGAAGACCGGCAAGAACATCAGTGTGGGTGACGTGAGGGTGAAGTTCCCACTGGATATCAGTGCCACCGATGTCCAGGTCATTGACGAGAACGGCGACACGCTTTTCAAGGCCGATGAGGTGAAAGCAAACGTGAAGCCTAAACCATTGCTGGACAAGAAAGTAGAAGCCGACAATGTCTCACTGAAGGGCGCAAAAAGCCAAATCAAGACCGAGGACGGCTCGACCGACCTGGATGTGGACCTTGACGAGGCCAAGGTGGACGCAGCGAAGGTTGACCTGAACAATAACAAGGTTGACGTCAATAATGCTTCCCTTAAGGGCGGTAAAGCCAAGATGAGCTATAAACCCGAGAAGAAGAAGCCCGATCCTGACAAAGAACCCAGCAAACCCTGGAAGGTCAATGCCAACAAGGTTACGGCCGACGATGTGGACTTCAAGATGGACAGCAAGCCCACCATCGACAAGCTGGATGCCAAGGTGAAACATGCCGAGGCCAAAGATGTGAAGGTCGATACCGGCAATCAGACGGTTGACGTGGGGGAACTCAATGTCGATGAGGCCGACCTGAACTATGAATATCCCAGCGAGAAAGACGCTAAGCAGTACCGCAAGGATCATCCCATGCCCAAGGACCAAACGCCTAAAGATGAGGAAGACAAACCTTGGAAAGTAAAGGCCAATAAGGTGCGCCTGAACAACAGCAAGGGTAAATATTCCGAGACTGGCCACAAGCCCAATAAACCCGGAACATCACTCGATCCAAAGAATATCGAGGTGGAGGATGTCAATGCCGCCATCGTTGATTTTGAGTATGACGGCGAGAACATGAAGGTACCTGTCAAGCATCTCTCGGGCAAGGAACGCAGCGGCCTGCAGGTGAAAGATGCCAGCGGAACCGTCGATAAAAACAAGAACGGCTTGGACCTTAACGACATGAAGTTAAAGACCAAGGGCAGTGACATCAAACTTGATGCCCATGTGGACCAGGATATGCTCGACGGCAAGCCCAACGGCAAGGCCTCAATTGATACCGACAGCAAGATTGACCTCAATGAGGTGGAAAAACTTGTTCCTGAGGCACGCAAAGCCCTGAAGGACATACCCCACAACAAGCCTGTGAAACTTAAAGCCAAGGCCCGGGGTAACCAAAAGAAGGTTGATGTTCACTCGCTTGATGCCGATGTTCCCGGAGTGGGCCGCATCAAGGGCAAGGGCACCATCTATAACCCAACCGACATGGACCGCATGAAGGCCGACCTTGACACCGAGGTGGACCTGCGCGATCCCAGCGTGTTGAACAAGATGCTTGGGCTGAAAGATGTGAAATTGCCGCCCATGAAGCTGAGCGGAAAAATCAACAAGGAGGGCTGCCGTTATGTTGCCCGCAACCTGCGGGTTTCGACGGGTGGTGGCACCATGCGTGGCGATGGCTATTTTGACCAATGTAACGAGAATTATGATGTGGATGCCACGTTCAACAATTTCCCTGTCAAGTCCTTCCTGCCTGGCTATGACGTGAATAACCTCACTGCAAGTGTAAAGGCCAAGGGCCATGGATTTGACTTCACCGATTGCGGCTCCACCTGGACCGATGCCACTGTCAACCTGAATAACGTGCGTTACAACGGCACGAGATACAGCAACATTAAGGCCCGAGGGAAACTGAGGGGCGGATATGCCGACGTCTATGCCAGCAGTGCCGGCAAGGGACGCGACCTGGACGTGAATGCCCATGGAACCATCTGCGATGACCATTATGTATTCACCGCCGATGGCAATGTCAGGGATTTGGACCTGAAGCAGCTGGACATGTATGACGGCATTTGCAATGGTTCTACCAGGCTTCATGCCAAGGGGGATATCAACCTGCGCACAAAGGTCTGGGATGCCGATGTCAAGCTCAATGATCTGGACTGGCGTCTCGACAGCAGTCACCTTGTCACCGATGAGGCTCGCGCCATGCTCCACAGCACACCCTGGCAGACGTGTTTCACCTTTGAGAACGAGGACAATTATGCCCACATGAACGCCTACAGTGGGATGGAGGAGCTGATAGACGATTTCCAGAACACGGCTGACGAAATTAAACGCCAGTCCCAGGAACGCTGGATTGACGTGGAGCGTCTGAAAGAGTCCATGCCACGGTTTGACTTTGACATGCACATGGGAACCGACGGACTGGTACAGCGCTATCTGCAGCAATATGATTTCGACTTCCGTGACATCAGTTGCGAAATGAGCCGTGACACAAGCCTCTACTTTGACGGCCGTGCCCACGGAATCAGTTACATCGAGACCAATATTGATACCCTCACCCTGCACGCCAATGAGTTGAACAACAAATACCTCGCTTTTAAGGCCCACATGGGCAATCGCCCTGGCACCTGGGACGACTATGCCCAGGTGGATATCGAAGGCGGCATCATGGGGCCGGCATTGGACTTCATGCTTCATCAGCAGAATATCAAGGGCGAGACGGGCTACCATCTTGGCTGTAACGCACGGCTTGCCGATGACGAAATTCGCATGAGGCTCTTCGGTGACGACCCGATTATCGGCTATCGCCACTGGACTTTCAACGAGGACAACCATGTTAACGTGGATTACCGTACCCGCATGCTCGATGCCAATCTCATGCTCAAGAGCGACAGCAGCAGTGTGGAATTGCTGACAACGCGTTTACCTGGGGAGAATACCGAAAATATACAGCTCACTATCGACAACCTGAAACTGGAGGAATGGACACAGATTGTGCCTATGCTTGCCCGCACCAGCGGTACCGTCAATGCCAATGTTGACGTGAACTGGGACGGTACCAATGCCGACGGTGACGGGACGATTGACATCAAGGACTTTGTCTATAATGGCAAGCCCGAGGGCGATGTGACACTTAATGCCGACTTTGACCTTGACCCGAAGACCTCTACCACTCACCTCACGGCCGACCTCATCTTTGACGGCAAACAGGCCGTGACAATCCAGGGAACTCTCAATGATGTTGCAGCCGAATCGCCATTGAATATGGAAGCCCGCTTTAACCGATTCCCGCTGGCTCGTGCCAATGCGTTTATTCCCGGCGACTACATCTGGCTTGACGGCTATGCTATTGGCAACATGAGCATGACAGGCTCGTCGAATAACCCTCAAATCAACGGTTATTTCATTGCCGACTCGGCCACCCTTAACTTGCCGAGATATGGCAGTGCCCTCAAATTTGCCAGTGACCGCATCCCTGTTGAAAACAATGTCATCACATTCAACAATTACAAACTGATTGGATCTAACCGCAGTCCTGTTGTGATTAATGGCAAGGTTGATCTGCGTGACCTCGACAATATGGTTATCGACCTCAATGCCGTGGGTCGAGAAGTCCAGTTCATGGACAGCAAGCAGGATGATGACACCCAGATATTCGGTAAAGGAATTGCCGATATCAGTGCCACAGTAAAGAGCTATGGCGACATGATGGTAGTTCGGGCCGATGCTACGTTGCTGCCTGGCTCCAACATTACCTATGTGATGAAAAACGATATCACCCAGCTAACAAATAAGGTAGATGAGGATATGGTAACCTTCACCGACTTCAACAATGCGGGCTCTACCAATGCCGTTCTGGTAACGGGACGTGGAGGCAGTGCCAATAACATTCTCGTTAACCTGAATGTGGAAAGAGGTGCCAAAATCAATGCCTATCTCTCGGAGGACGGTCAAAACCGTGCCACCATCGATGGCCAAGGCCGTTTGAAATACTCCATGGATTTTGCCGGGCGTGACAACCTGACGGGAATTTACACTATCGAGAGCGGCAACCTGCGTTACACGCCACCGCTCATTTCCCAGAAGAATTTCATTATCTCCAATGGAAGCACCATCACTTGGACGGGCGACATGCTGAATCCGCAGCTCAACCTCACTGGTACCGAGCACACCAAGACCAGCGTGAAGGATATTGCCGATCCCGTTGAATTCACCATTGTTGCCAAGGTGGGAGGCACACTGAACAATGTTGACTTGAAGTTTGACTTGAGCACCGAGAGTGACCTGACACTCAAAAACGAACTCCGTTCGATGAGCGATAACCAACTCACGACGGCCGCCATTAATCTGCTGCTTTATAACACCTACTCGCGTAACAATAATAATGATGTCAACATCAGTAATCCCTTGTTCTCGTTCCTGCAGGCACGTCTGAATTCTTGGGCAGCCGAGACCTTGCCGGGAATCGACCTGTCGTTTGGCATCAACCAGTATTCGCGCCAGAATACCGGGGGCACCGAGACCAGCTACAGCTATCGCCTCGCCAAGTCCTTGTTCAACGACCGCTTCAAGATTGTTGTGGGTGGCGAATACAGCACCGAGGTCACCGACCAGGAAGGCATTGCCAACAACTTGTTCAACGATATCTCCCTTGAGTATTACTTGAATGACACAGGCAACAGGTATTTGAGGCTCTTCCGCAAACTCAGCACCGAGAATGTGCATGAAGGACAAGTGACAAAGACCGGTGTGGCCTATGTGCTCAAACGCAAATTGACTAACCTCAAGAACCTGTTCAAGTTCAAGCATTCGCGTGAATACCTGTTGAGAGACTCTCTCGAGAAAGCCCGCAAGGCAGAACTCAAGCTTCAGGAGAACGCCATCGATGCGATGGGAGAGAATGTCGAGCCCTTTATCGTGCCCCTTGACAATAACGAGGCCGAAGACAGGGACGCGATTGACAAACCTACAGTAAACCGTAAGAAAGATGAAAGCGAACCCTAAATATGTCTGTATATTGCTGTCGGCGCTTGTCGCCTTCGTGCTTGCCTCGTGCTCTACAACAGCCAAACTGGGTGAGAATGACATTCTTTATACCGGTGTCAAACACCTCAAGTATCATGAGGACAGCGTCAAGGTGGACGAGGGCGTGAAAACCGACATTTTCACGGCCATTAACGTCCGTCCCAACAACCCGCTATATTCTCCCTATTACCGCACGCCGTTCCCCATTGGGCTCATGCTCTATAACCACATTGATGAGAATGCTACAGGTTTCAAGGGATGGCTATACAAGCATTTTGCTGCCAAACCGGTGCTCATGAAGCGGGTAAATCCCCAGGCACGTGTTGACATGATCAACACTATCCTTAGGAATAACGGATACTTCACCTCTTCTGCCAGCTACACCTTGCACCCCGGCAGCAATCCCAAGAAGGCAAAGGTCTCCTATGATGTGGATATTCATCGACCTTATACCATTGGAAATGTGGAGTACACTGGCAGCAGCGAGGACGTCTTGAGGTTGGTCGATTCGCTGGCAAGAGAAAACCGCTATCTGCAGACTGGCAGCCGATATTGCCTTGACTCGCTGAGTGCCGTTCGCATCGACATCACCAATTTCCTGCGCAACCGCGGTTACTATTTCTTTAGGCCCGAATATATCCAGTATCTTGCCGACAGCGTTCAAGAGCATGGCGTCATCCACATGCGCCTGATTCCCTCGGTTGATATCCCGAATAATGCCAAGGTGCGATACCGCACCAACAATATCACGGCCACCGTGGTCAATGATGATGCCGAGGGTATCCCCGACACGGTCGAGACGCGCAATTGCACCCTCATTAGGGTGGAACCGGTTTACATCAAGGATAATGTGATTCCCTCCTGCATCCGTGCCCGCAAAGGGCGCTTGTTCCGTGTCAACAGCATTGACCGCACCCAGGCGGCATTGGCAAATCTGGGCATTTTCAGTAACATCGACATCCAGGTGATGCCGTTAGACACCATTACCCCCGAGGGTGAGGGCTTGCTTGACCTGGCTGTCTATTGCCAGCTCGACAAGCCTTGGGAGGTGACCTTTGAGATGCATGGCATGTCCAAGAGCAACAGCTTCATTGGTCCCGGTGTCGAAGTGGCCGCCAGCCACAAGAACGCGTTTGGGGCAGGGGAGAAGTTTACCGTGGACCTCTATGGTGACTACGAGTGGCAGATTACCAGTGGCGAGCACAAGGGTGGTGATCTCGACTCCTATGAGTTCGGTATCGAGGCCAAGTTGGACTTCCCGAGATTGCTGGCACCTAAGTTCCTGTATCCATCACGCCGCTATACCAACTGGACGAGGTTTATGATAAGTGCCGACCTGCTCAACAGGCCCGGAAATTTCAAGATGGCCCAGTGGAACATGGCGGCAACGTGGGAGTGGCACGGAAGCCGTTACTCGAGCCATGTGCTTACGCCTTTTAAGCTTACCTATAACAAACTGATCAGCCGCACCGATGAATTCCAGGAGCGCCTTAATGCTGACACGGCACTGGCCAAGAGCTTTGAGGACGTTTTCATTCCCAAAATTGAGTATGCCTATACCTTTAACCGCGATGTCACTTTTCGTGACCACATCACGCTCACGGCAGGTGTGGCCGAGGCAGGTAACGTATTCTCGGGCATCTGGAGGCTCGCTGGCGTCAAGGGAACCAAGGAATTGTTCGGAACCCGATTCTCGCAGTTTGTTAAGGCACAGGCCCAGGTGGTATGGTCCAGGAGATTCGGCAACGAGTTCAGCTGGGTGAACAAGGCCATGTTAGGGGCCGTCTATGCCTATGGTAACATGGATGAGGTGCCTTTCAGGGAACAGTTCTATGTAGGCGGTTCCAACTCGGTGCGCGGCTTTGCCGTGCGCACAATCGGCCCCGGCAGTTTTCATGACAAGGGCCGATATGCCTATTATGACCAAACGGGTACCTTCAAGTTTGAACTAGGCAGCGAGCTGCGTTTTCACATACTCGGGTATTTCAATGGGGCTGTGTTCGTCGATGCTGGCAACGTATGGCTGTTAAAAGACGAACCGCAGCGCCCTGGCGGACTGTTGCAGATGAAGAATTTCTTCAAGGAATTGGCCTTAGGAACTGGCGTGGGCTTGCGCTTCGACATGTCGATGCTGGTGGTGAGAGCCGACTTGGGTATTCCCATACATGCCCCCTATGAAACCGATAATTCGGGTTATTTCAATATCGCACCATTCAAGAACCTGGCATTCTATCTTGCTATCGGCTATCCATTCTGATAATATATGCATTGAAACAATCATCCGCACTCCGAATTAGGGAGCGCGGATGATTTCTTAGATATGAAACTCATCATCTCTTGTGATGAGCGCTAATCATGCATCTTTCAGTTAACGCCCAGGTCACGCATGGTGCGGGGAGCGGGTGTCTTGGGCATGGGCTTGCGGTCCTTGAGCAGGTCGAGGATGACCTCGATGGCCTTGTCAAGCTGCTGGTCGATTCCGTTAAATTCCATCACTGGGTCGTTGTCGATGACGATGTCGGGATCCACACCGTGGTTCTCGACAATCCAGTTGCCGCGGGTGTCATAGTTGGTGAAGAAAGGCACGCGAATGTCGGTACCGTCCATGTAAGGCAGCGAGCCGCTGATGCCCACGATGCCACCCCACGAGCGGGTACCAATCACCGGACCAATCTTGTTCTCCTTGAAACTCCAGGGGAAGAGGTCGCCGTCGCTTGCGCTGTACTTGTTCACCAGCAGCACCTTGGGACCCACAAGCGTGCGCTCGGGTGTGGTACCGTTGTAGTTGCTGCCACGATACATCGTCAGGCGGTAGGGTTCACGCAGCAGGCGCTCGATTATCATGGGCGAAATGTTGCCGCCGCCGTTGCCGCGGTCATCGACGATGAGTGCCTCCTTGTCGGTCTGAGCAAAGAAGTAACGCGAGAACTCACGAAGTCCTTCGGGGCCCATGTCGGGGATGTAGATATAACCTACACGGCCACCGGTTTTCTCGCTCACATAGTCGATGTTGTGCTGTATCCACTCATTGTGATACAAGGGATATTCGTCCTGGATGGGCTTGACAACGACCTTGCGGTTGCCGTTCAGTGTCAGTTCGGTCATCACACCGGCCTTGTCTCGCAGCAGGCTGAAAATGTTGTTCACGCCCTGGGCCGATACACCGTCAACAGCCGTGATAATGTCACCCTCCTTAACGTTCATGCCCGGCTCGAGCAGCGGTGAACGCAGTTCCTCGCGATCGGGGGCACCACGCAGGATCTTGGTGATTTTGTATCCGTTAGACACCTGTTCCATCTCGGCACCAAGCATACCGATGTTGTGCTGGTCGGCCTTGATGTGGTCGCCACCATCAACATAGGCGTGTCCCACGGCCAGCTCGCTGATCATGCCGCCAATAACATAGGTGAGGTCCAAGCGGTTCTTGACATAGGGCAGCAGTGCCGCATACTTGTCATGCATTGCCTGCCAGTCCACGCCGTGCATGTTCTCAAGGTAGAAACCATCGCGATAGGCGCGCCATGCCTCGTTGAAGATCTGATTCCATTCCTGGTCATAGTTGACTGTGGCAATCATGTCGTCGAGGTTCACGGGCTCGCTCAGGTCGGCCTTTCGGGGAGCCAAGGGAGCAATATAGAGGTTGTCACCCTTCATGAAAGCAGCGGTCTTCATGTCTGCCGAAGGGAACATCATGGCACGTTCTGCCACAAGTTCGTCCTTTTGTTCGGCAAAGTCAAATACCCGCACACTGCCGCGCCCGCTGTACCACAGGTGACTGCCGTCGCACACAAAGCCGCCGTAGCTGCCTGTGCCGATGGGCACCTTAACGATGCGGTCCTGAATGCCGTCGATGTCGATGCGCACGGTGCCGGCATCAGCCTGGGGTTTGCCCTTGCCGCCTTTCTTGTCCTTGGGGGCATTGGCGGGTGCATCGCCCTGCTTGTCGCCACCAGCATTCACTTGGTCGTCCTTGAGCAGGAAGGGTGAGGGGGTGTCCTTGGCAAGCATCACCAGGTAGATGCCTTCCATGTCGCGGTAGGCAAAGTTCCATTCAATGTTGCTGTATATGGGATTAAAGTCACGGGCTGAAGCAAAAATCAGGTACTTGCCGTCGCTGCTGAACACGGGCGAGTTGCTGTCATACCAGCGGTCGGTAACGGGATATTCCTTGCCCTGTGCGATATTGTAGAGATAGACGACGCTGTACTCGTTGGTCCCTTGGCGATAATATGTGAGCCACTTGCCGTCGGGCGAGAAACTCGGCGTGGGAATTTCACCCATCTCGTCGGTGAGCAAGGTCTGTTTCGTCTGTGTCTTGACGTTGAGCAGAATCATGCGGTTCTTGCGGTCAGTATAGGCAATCTGGCTACCGTCGGGGCTCCATTCCAGGTCGCGGATGTAGGTATCGTTGTCTTTAGTCAACTGTATGGCCTTGTCGCTGCCGACGGGGCGCATCCAAATCTCGGTCTCGCCGGTCTGGTCACTGATATAGGCGATGTTTTTGCCGTCGGGACTCCATGAGGCATTGCGCTCATGCACACCGGGGGTGTGGGTGATGTTCCGCGTCACACCGTGCTTGGCGGGAACGTCAAAGACTTCGCCGCGGGCGCTCAGGGCCAGGCGGCTGCCGTCGGGAGCCAGGCTGCCACCTGTCAGGTTGTCCTTAACCTTGCGCTGCTCCTCACGGGCAAAGTTGTTCTCGCTGTTGAGATAGACTGTAATCTTCTCGCTGCGCTTGGTTGCAGGATCGAGCACATAGAGGTAGCCGCCGTTCTCAAATACGATCTTGCCGCCGCCGCAGTTGGCAAACTTCACGTCATATTCGGTGAAATCTGTTACCTTTTGAGTGGCGCCAGTGCGGGTGTTATAGACAAAGATGTTCATGCGGTTGTCACGGTCGCTCATGAAATAGATCTCGTCACCAATCCACATCGGGTCGATGTCCTGGGCAATGTTATTGGTGATATTGGTCACCGTCTTGGCCTGGGTGTCATAGATCCAGATGTCGTCGGCCATACCGCCCTTGTAGTATTTCCATGTACGGAACTCGCGGAAGACACGGTTATAGGCCATCTTGGTACCGTCGCTGTTATAGGAACAGAAACCGCCCTCGGGCAGCGGCAACTGCTGAGCCATGCTGCCGTCGATGGGAGCACACCACAGCTTGCCGTCGAAACTCTCGCTGATGCGGTTGCGGAAGATGACACCGCGTCCGTCAGGGGTCCAAGTCATGACAATGTTGTTGGGACCCATACGGTCACCCCAGTCGTCACGGGGATTGCTCGAGGTGAAGGTGATGCGCTTGGGCTCGCCTCCCTGCGAGGACATGAGATAGACCTCGGTGTTGCCGTCATATTGGCCTGTGAAAGCGATTGTCTGTCCATCGGGGCTGTAGCGGGCAAAGGCTTCATAACCCTTGTGCGATGTGAGTTTGCGTGCCGTGCCGCCAGTGATGGGTACGGTGTAGATGTCACCGGCATAGCTGAAGGCCACTTCGCTACCGTTGGTGCCAGGGAAACGCAGCAAGCGTCCCTCGTCTGCTTGTCCGGTTAAAGCGGCAGCAGCAAGTGCTGCCAACAGAATGAGTTTGGTTTTCATTTTGTCTGAATTTTGAATTGATACTATAATTTAACGTTTGATGATTCTCACATGGAATGGCTGGCATGGGGTGAAGGCTTTGGGAAGCCAGATTTGCTTGAAAGTGATAACGTTTTTGCCCTTGAGCAGTTTCACATTGACCATGTTGCTGTAAGCAAGGCCATTAATGCTAGGCTCGTTAATGCTTGTCATCACTAGGGTGCCCATGGGGTGGGTGTTAACACTCACCTCACGCACATCGAGCGTCCCGGTCGGATGGTAACCCACATCAACAAGATAGTCGCCACCTTGGGCAACGCTCACTGTGATGCTGGTGTGGCCTCCAATGCTGTCAGGAAAATATGCGGTTTGAGGTGTGAGACTGAAGTCGAGATAAGGATGTGACATGAAGCCGTTGACATATTTACCGACAATCTCAACTGAATACTCGGTAAAGCCGTCAGGCTTGGGAAGTGCAAACACCGAGTCGGTCAAATCGGTGAGATCGCCATTGGCCGATAGGCGGTAGGCCATATCCGGGTCAAAGCCGACAATGTGCCCGCTGTCACTATGCCACTCCACGGTGGGGGTTGGCGGCAGAGTGGCCTCGTGATGGTGGATAGTAACCCTGTTGTTGCCCAAGGGACCCCTGTTGAGGGTAATAACGATGTGGTGTTTTCCTTCAATGTCACCGGGCAGGAATGCGCTCTCCAGCGGCTTGCCGTTGTCGGTAATTGTGCTGATGTCGTTGCCTTCTCCCTTGATGGTGATGTCAAGTATGGCTCGATGGTAATTCAGTCCTTTCAGCTCTTTGGTCCCAGGCATTCCCGTGGGGACAAAGGGGGAGAACTCGATGCCGTCAGGCGTGAAGTTCATGCCCATGAGCACACGAATGATCATGGCAGCATTAGATGCGCAAGTGCCCAGATTGTCGGTGTTAATGCCTTGCAAGTGGATGCCGCGTGACTGATAGAGAGCCTGAGCACGAAACAGGGCACCAAGTCCGCGCCGCAGGGCATTTTCGTTTGAGGTGTAGGCGGCGGCAAGATTCCACAAGGCTTGAGTGGTTGCCCAAGAAGCGTTGACGAAATAGGGCTCGATGGGGGCTGTGGGAGGATAAGTGACATTGACACCAAAGTCTGACACGGGTGTCTGGGCGATGAGGTTTTCGGCACGATCATCATCGGCGATTCCCCACAGCACGCACATTGCCTGTGACGTGTTATCGGTTAATGGGGCTTGTCTGGGAACGGCTATGCCATACAAGAAAGAGCTGTAAAAGCCATGGTCTTCATTCCACAAGTGCTGGTTGATGGCATCCTTGATGCGCTGGGCGTTCTTCAGGTAATCGTTCTTGATGCCCAGCTCATCGCCCATATCATTTAAAATGGAGTAGGCGTTTCCGGTGAGAATGTTGTTGCCGAGTGACATGCAGGCAAACAGATCATTATAGCCCATCCATGTCATTCGGGGAGTCCCAAGCGGGCGAGCCGATGTGTAGCCGGCTCCGTGAACCAGTCCGGTGGCTTGATCCAGCAGTACCTGCCGATTGATGTTCAATGTTTTTTCAACAACATGGTAGCAATATGAGAGCCATTCCCGGTCTCCTGTGGTTTTATAGACTTCCCATGCGGCAGTGGCCCAGCCGATGTGGTCACTGACAACGGGCCATTGTCCCTCGCGCTGCATGATAATGCTGTCCTTGTCAACCATCGTCTTGAGAGTGGACATGGCTTGGTGGGGCTTGAGGCAGGCCAGTGACAGGTAAATGGCGCAATACAGGCGGCTATAGTTGTGAGAGGGGATGAAATTACCATTTTTGTCAATGGCCTCGGCAATGCCCTCGACCGACATGTGGTAGAGCGCTTCAATCAACGGTTGGCCGCAGGTGAATTCGGGCATCATCGTGGGGAGTTTCTTACGGCCGTGCCACGTTTTACCCTTCACAAACTTCAGGTTGAGTGAATCGGCATAGTGATAAATGGAATCAAGGTAACCGAGGGTGATGTTTGACTCAATGCGGTCAGTCGTTTTGGGAACACAAGCAATAATTGTGTCTTGAATGATGCTGTCACCGGTGAGCGTGAAAGCCTCGTTTTGTACAATCACCTGATTGCTCATCTCCTTGGTTTTGCCACAAGCACACAAAATCAAGCCCATGGCTATTGCCACAAGTACCCTGGTCATTATAACCACTTGTTTGACTCTCATTTCTGTTGCAAAATTAGTACATGCCGAGCGGAATGCCAAACAGGTAGTCAGTTTTTATGCCTTGATAAAACCGTTTTTTAGCAATAATTTGCACTTGGCACACTTATTGTTTATTCTAGAGCGAGTGTTTTATTATTAATTAATATTGAATAGCAATAAGATTATGAAGGATTCACACGACAACACCCCATCTATTAAGGCTCGTCAACTGCCTCCTCACGCTTATCATCCTAATCCGTCCTTTAGCATTGCTCGCAGGCCGTACATAGCAATGCCTGATTAAAAAACAACAGTGGGTGACAATCTGTCAGACTGTCACCCACATGGTTATTCGGGGATTGGCGATTAGCCAAGTAATGCCTCGGCCATATTAAGGGCGGCACGGCGGCCGTCGCCCATGGCGAGAATGACGGTTGCGCCGCCACGCACGATGTCGCCACCGGCATAGAGGTCACCCACCGACGACTGCATGGTTTCCTCGTTGACAACGATGGTGTTGCGCTTGCTGATATCCAATCCGGGAATTGAGCGAGGCACCAGCTGGTTGGGCGATACACCCACGGCAACAATTACCAGATCGACGGGGATTTCCTCGATGGCACCCTCAATGGGCACAGGACTGCGACGGCCCGAGGCATCGGGTTCGCCCAGTTCCATCTTCTGCACCTTCATTGCTACTACACGACCCTTGTCATCACCGATGTACTCGATGGGGTTGTGCAAGGTCTTGAATTCAACGCCTTCTTCCTTGGCATGGCCAACCTCCTCGCGACGGGCGGGCATTTCCTCCTCGCTGCGGCGATAGATGAGGATAACGCGCTCGGTGCCCATACGCAGGGCGGTGCGGGTCGAGTCCATTGCAGTGTTACCGCCACCGATGACGGCGATTGTCTTGCCACGCAGCACGGGAGTATCACCACCGCGGCCGGCTTCCATCAGGTTGATGCGAGTCAGGTACTCGTTACTCGACATGATGCCGTTGAGGTTTTCGCCCGGGATATTCATGAAGCGGGGGAAACCTGCGCCACTGCCTACAAACACACCCTTAAAGCCCATCTCGTGCAGGTCTTCGTAGCTGATAGTCTTGCCCACGAGGCAGTCCTTCACAAACTCGACACCCATCTTCTTGAGACCTTCGATCTCATAGTCCACAATGTGATTGGGCAGACGGAACTCGGGAATACCGTACTTTAACACGCCACCAATCTCATGCAATGCCTCAAAGACGGTTACGCTGAAGCCTTTCTTGGCCATGTCACCGGCAAACGACAGTCCCGAGGGGCCACTACCGATAACAGCAACCTTGATGCCGTTGGCGGGAGCCATAGCGGGCACTTCCTGGGGCAAGTTGTCACGCTGCCAGTCGGCGGCAAAGCGTTCCAAATAGCCGATAGCCACTGCGGGGTGACCCATCTTGGTGTGGATGCAGCGTGATTCGCACTGCTTCTCCTGAGGGCACACGCGGCCGCAAACGGCGGGCAGCGAGCTGGTCTCTTTAAGAGTAGCGGCAGCCTGGCCGAACTCACCACGCTCGATGTTCTTGATGAACTTGGGAATGTTGATATTCACGGGGCAACCGGTCACACACTGCGGGTTAGCACAGTCCAGACAACGGCTGGCTTCAACAACGGCCTGTTCGGCGCTGATGCCCTGGTTTACCTCCTCGTTGCAAGTGATGCGGTACTTGGGGTCAAGCTGCGGCATCTCCACGCGGGGGATAGCGGTTCGCTCTTTTGGAGTCTTAGAGTTGCGCAAGTCGATGCGCCACTGTTCGTTACGCGATTCCATATTATTCTGTTCCATTTTTATTCTGTTTTTTCTCCTTAGTCCTTAGATTCTAGAATGTCTAGAGTATCTAGAATATCTAGTTTTTCCTAATTTCTAATTACTAATTCTTGAATTACTGCGCACCTTTCAGGCGCATCATCAACTCGTCAAAATCAATCTCATGAGCATTAAACTCGGGACCCTCGACGCACACAAAGCGTGTCTTGCCTCCCACAGTCACGCGGCAAGCGCCGCACATGCCGGTACCGTCAACCATGATGGCGTTGAGGGATGCCTCGGTGGGCACCTCATACTTCTTGGTCAACAAGGCGCAGAATTTCATCATGATGGCGGGACCGATGGTCACACAATAGTCCACTTTCTCACGCTTGAGCACTTCTTCCATACCGACGGTGACAACACCCTGGTTGCCATAGCTGCCGTCATCGGTCATGATGATGACCTCGTCGCTCGATGCGCGCACCTCGTCCTCAAGAATGATGAGATCCTTGGTACGGCCTGCCAGCACGCTGATGACACGGTTGCCAGCTTCTTTCATGGCACGGATGATGGGGAGTAGGGGAGCGGTACCTACGCCGCCACCAGCGCACAGCACGGTACCATACTTCTGGATGTGAGTGGCCTGGCCCAGGGGACCTACCACGTCATGCAGACTTTCACCGGGCTCAAGGGCACAGATCTTGCGGGTGCTGTCGCCCACACTCTGGATGACCAGCGTAATGGTGCCGGCCTTGGGGTCGCTGTCGGCGATGGTCAAGGGGATACGTTCACCTTTTTCGCCGCAACGCACGATCACAAAGTGACCTGCACGGCGTGACTTGGCGATGAGGGGAGCCTCAACGACAAGCTTGGTCACGTTAGCAGAAAACTGCTCTTTACTAACGATTTTGTTCATTGGTTGAAATAATATTAGTTATTAGTTGTTT